>UOFZ01000192.1_pt1 | contig 32146 bp, 32 predicted proteins | sample 1989551 | NCBI WGS metagenome assembly UOFZ01 (sample SAMEA4712198, study PRJEB27164) | hydrothermal vent metagenome | biome: marine basaltic hydrothermal vent biome; feature: marine hydrothermal vent; material: mineral | place: Pacific Ocean | collected 2011-06-14/2011-07-23 | depth 1691 m
TCTTAATAAAAATAAGCTCCATAGTCGGCAAGACAGCGACCCTTCTCAATAGTCTTGAAATAGACGGGAAAGTCCGCAACATTTAACGCCGGAGCATGAGTGTGCTCACACTGGCCATATTGAAACAGATCCTGACATTCAATTTTTTCCCGCATTTTATCGAATAACCAGAGACTAACCCGCTCTACCTGCAAGGTGCGGGCAACAATTTCGGTGGTATAGATCTGTAACTGTTCGAGATAATTAGCGTTGTTAAAGCAGTTATGGGAAAGCTGCAACAGTGCACTTTGCTGCTCACGCAGGCGGGTGTTGATAATATCCAGTTCATCCCATTGTTTGCGCTGCTCAAGCAGTCGCTGGGCCACGCCCGTGATGGAACGCTGATTGCCCTTTTCATCGATATTCGCCAACAGCCTGAACAGGTACTCGACCGTGCCCTCGGAAGTATGTATCCGGGCGCAGAATTCATTCATTCCCCGGCGCAGGGCATCCTCCAGCGCCTGCTGAACAATGTCCCGATCTCCGGCCATAATTACATCCAGCAATTTTCGGCCTATCAATTCCCCTGAAACCCGACCGGTCACATGCTCAAATTCGGCATTCCATTGCAATAGACAGCCCTCACTATCTATTGAATAGTAAATTCCGGCACATTGAGGAAAAGTAGTATCTGCAATCTCAGGTAACTGCGGCATAAACGACTACCTGTATCATTAATTATTTAGAGTCATACCTTGTGTCTGTAACACAGGTTTTAAGCTTATCGGCAAGGCATGAGAAATAATGAGGAAATTTTGGGCAACTAGCGCCATGAGTAGCGTAACCAGCCGTTACGCCGCTCATATCAGACAAGCTCACAACAATAAAAAATATTTATAAGCGGGTAACTAAAGAGGGGATTTCAGCTTTAAACATTAAAGCGAAAATGCATCACATCGCCATCCTGGACAATATAGTCCTTACCTTCCAGACGTAATTTACCGGCTTCTTTGGTGCCGGCCTCGCCCTGATACTGAATGAAGTCATCGTAACGCATCACCTCAGCACGGATAAAACCTTTCTGGAAATCAGTATGAATGACACCTGCCGCCTCCGGCGCCGTCGCACCAATTTTTACGGTCCAGGCGCGAACTTCCTTGACCCCGGCGGTGAAATAAGTCTGCAGACCCAGCAGGCTGTAACCAGCGCGGATAACACGGTTAAGACCCGGTTCGTCTAAACCCATTTCATCCAGAAATTCTTTGAGATCGTCATCTTCAAGCTCCACCATTTCGGCTTCAATGGCGGCGCAAACCGGTACCACCGGCGCACCTTCGGCTTCAGCAAACTTGACCACCTGATCCAGCAGCGGATTATTTTCAAACCCGTCTTCGGCCACGTTGGCGATATACATGGTTGGTTTGGCGGTAAGTAAAAACAGATCACGAAGTTGCGCCATCTGATCCTCATCCAGCCCCAGTGTACGCACTGGCTCGCCCTGGTCCAGATGTGCCCTCACCGACTCCAGCACCGCCAGTTTTGCAATCGCCGCCTTGTCGCCGGAGCGGGTCAGTTTGGTGGCTTTGACCATAGCCTTGTCGACCGAATCCATATCCGCCAGCGCCAGCTCGGTATTAATGACATCAATATCATCCAGCGGACTGATTTTGCCCGCCACATGCACCACATCGTCATCCTCGAAACAACGCACAACCTGCGCGATAGCATCGGTCTCACGGATATTGGCCAGAAACTGGTTGCCCAGTCCCTCGCCTTTTGAGGCACCCGCCACCAGCCCGGCGATGTCGACGAACTCCATCGTGGTCGGCAGCACCCGCTCGGGGTTGACGATTTTTTCCAGTGCGTCCAGCCGTGAATCCGGCATGGGCACAATACCCACGTTCGGTTCAATCGTACAGAACGGATAGTTTTCTGCCTGAATCCCGGCCTGGGTCAGAGCATTGAAAAGAGTGGACTTGCCCACGTTGGGAAGGCCCACGATGCCGCATTTAAATCCCATTATAATAAAGTTCCGAGTGACGAGTGGCGAGGGCCGAGGATGGGAATATCCAGCCCACTACCACTAAAAGTTTGTTTTTCCAGGCAACAAAGCACGAACAACCGAAAAGACTGCTTTTCCTCGTCACTCGTCACTCGTCCCTCGTCCCTGTTGCGTATGCAACTCATTCATCGCCTTCTGTAATTCGCCTTCCACCACCCTCGGCAATACAGCAAGCGCGCGGTCGATGGCGCGGTCGATTTCAATCTGGTCGTCGGTGGAAGTTTTTTTCAGCACATGGCCGTGTACCTTGCGTTTGTCACCGGGATGACCGATGCCCAGGCGCAGGCGCAGAAAACCGTTGCCGCCCAGGCGACTGATAATGTCGCGCAGGCCATTGTGACCGCCGTGACCACCGCCCTGTTTGAGGCGGACCACACCCGGCGGCAAATCCAGATCATCATGCACCACCAGAATATGCTCCAGACCAATCTTGTAGAATTGCGCCAGAGCCAGCACCGCCTGGCCGCTATTATTCATGAAGGTATCGGGTTTCAGCAACCAAACATCCTGTCCGCCCAGAAACATGCGGGCAATCTCGCCATAGAATTTTTTTTCTTTGCGAAAAGGCGTGGAGGAATTCAGGGCATCCAGAAACCAGAAACCGGCGTTGTGGCGCGTATGTTCATACTCCAGACCAGGATTTCCCAGCCCGACTATCATTTGTACGCGCGCAGACAACGCCGATCTCCGTTACCAAAAAACTACTCTTCGCTGCCTTCGGCTTCACCTTCCGCTGCTTCGCCTTCCTCAGCATCCGCATCCTTGGCGCCGCGAGGCATGTGGATAGCCACAATCGCAGGATCATGACCTTCGCCATGCGTCAGTTCAACCGCTTCGGATCCTGCCGGAAGACTAATCTCAGACAGGTGGATGGAAGCGTCCAGCTCCAGCTCGCCCAGATCCACTTCGACATACTCGGGCAGATCTTTCGGCAAACAGGCGATTTCGATTTCCGTCAGGTTGTGACTGACCAGACCACCCTCTTTCACGCCCGGCGCACTTTCTTCATTGATAAAGTGCAACGGCACATGTACGCGGATCTTCTCGTTGGCGCTGACACGCTGCAAATCCATGTGCATGATGACGGGCTTGCTGGGATGACGTTGCAAATCTTTAAGAATAGCCTGTTCTTCATCCTGACCGAGCTTGACGGTAAGAATGTGGGAATAGAAGGCTTCATTGTCCAGCGAATGCACAAGTTCGTTATGCTTCAGGGAAATGGAAACAGGATCTTTGCCTGCCCCATAAATAACAGCAGGAACCATACCCGTACGGCGCAGGCGGCGGCTCGCACCTTTCCCCAGATCCGTTCGTGGCTCTGCTTCTAGAACAAAATTATCACTCATTGGTGTATCTCCTGATAAATAAAACAAACGCCGTTTTGCAACAGACAAAACGGCATGCCCCTCTCCGCGACCAGAGAGGGGATCAATACTGACCGACTAAGGTCAGCTCAACTTGCTCTCGGTTTGTGACATTAATCGACAAACAGGGAGCTGACTGATTCTTCATTACTGATGCGACGCATAGTTTCCGCCAGCAATTCGGCAATACTCAATTGACGAATTTGTTTGCAATCGCGCGCAGCCGGTAACAGGGGAATGGTATCGGTCACCACCAACTCATCCAGTTGCGAAGCAGTGATATTGTCCACCGCCGGTCCCGACAACACCGGATGGGTGCAATAGGCCACCACACGTGAAGCGCCGTGCTCTTTCAGCGCGCGGGCCGCCTGACACAGGGTACCGGCGGTATCTACCAGATCGTCAATGATCACACAGGTGCGACCTTCCACGTCACCGATAATATTCATCACCTTGGCCTCGTTGGGCCGCGGTCGGCGTTTGTCGATAATGGCCAAATCGGCATCATCCAGACGTTTGGCCAGCGCCCGTGCGCGCACCACGCCGCCCACATCCGGCGAAACCACCATCAGGTTGGGATATTTCCGACGCCAGATATCGCCCAGCAAAATCGGCGAGGCATAGACGTTATCCACTGGGATATCGAAAAAACCCTGGATCTGATCGGCATGCAAATCTACGGTCAATACCCGATCCGTACCAGCTACGCCAATCATATCGGCGACCAGCTTGGCGGTAATCGGCACCCTTGCCGAGCGGGGACGCCGATCCTGGCGGGCATAGCCAAAATAGGGAATCACCGCCGTCACCCGTGCAGCCGAGGAACGACGCATGGTGTCCACCATGACCATCAGTTCCATCAGGTTGTCATTGGTCGGCTCGCAGGTCGGCTGGACGATAAACACGTCCCGGCCACGAACATTTTCCATCACCTCGGCCATCACTTCGCCGTCGCTGAATTTGCCGACCAGCGCCTTGCCCAGAGGCATATTCAAACGCGCCACAATATCCTGCGCCAGCTGCGGATTTGAATTTCCCGCGAATACCATCATGCTGTCGGCCACGCTTTCCCCCGTACGGATTGAAACCGGATACACGTTAACAGGTGCCGACAAAACGCGGCAACCTTAAAATATGGCTGGCCCTGGAGGGCTCGAACCTCCAATGACAGGATCAAAACCTGTAGTGTTACCATTACACCAAGGGCCAATATTCTTTATCTTCACAAAAAGCAGGATCGGCATCAAGCCGACGTTGCCAACGACTTCAGGCAACGCATCAGTGGCGACTGATTCATTCCTTGCGCCACAAAGCCCTGCCAGTGCGCACTCAAATCTGCATAGGCCGAACGCGCCGCCGATTCTGACTCAAATACCGCAAACACGCATGCGCCGGTTCCGGTCATTCTTGCCGGCGCGTACGCTTCAAGCGCCAGCAGCGCCGCATCCACCTCGGGGTACTGCGCCCGCACCCGCGATTCACATACGTTGTGCACGGCCACGCCAGCAAGAAAGTCGCGTATTGTAATCGCTGGGCAATCACGCCGCAATTGCGGATCAGCAAAAACCTCGGCTGTAGAGACACTTATTGCCGGAATCAGCACCACAAACCAGGCTTGGGGCAGTTTTACCGGGGTCAAAGCCTCGCCCACGCCTTCCGCCCAAGCCGCCTGACCCCGCACAAAAACCGGCACATCCGCCCCCAGTTGCAGACCCAGATCCGCCAATGCGCCGAGACTCAGGCCGGTATTCCAAAGCATATTCAGCGCCACCAGGGTCGTGGCTGCATCCGAACTGCCGCCGCCCAGGCCACCCCCCAGAGGCAGGTTTTTCTTCAGCTCGATATCCGCCCCCAGGCCGACGCCGCTATAATGCTGCAGCAGACTCGCTGCACGCAAAACCAGATCGGCATCCTCGCTGACGCCGGGAAAAGCATAATCACGCCGAATGACCCCATCTGCACGCACTGAAAAACGCAGGCTATCGGCAACATCCAGAAACTGAAATACCGTTTGCAGATTATGAAAGCCATCATCCCGACGCGAGGTGATATGCAAAAAAAGATTGAGTTTGGCGGGCGCAGGCCAATCGATGACAGGAGTTTCGGAATTCACGCGGCTATTGAAACACAGGAAACAAAGGGCCGTAAACTAAATAACTGTTCCGAATTCCTGTCCAGTAAAACCGTTCGCCCTGAGCTTGTCGAAGGGTGAACAGCATTAAATATTGCTATTTCAGGCCTTGCATTCATGGTTCGACAAGCTCACCACGAACGTGATCTGTATAGTGGACAGGAATTCGGAACAGTTATTTAGAACGCAACTAGTTTATATAAACCGGCTTGGCTGATCCTTGCCCCTCATCCCTCGCCCCCCGTCCCTGATAAATGTTCCATTTATCAATGACCACGCGCACCTCGATACCCTGATCATTACGAATAAACAGTTTGTCGGGCAGTTGCAGCCTGTCGACCCGGGCATAGCGTTTCAGATCCACCGACCAGCCGTCCTGGCGCAGACGTACGAGCCGTCCCCAGGCATCCAGTTGCGGTATCTGTATGCCTCCGGTTGCCGGATCCGGTAAACCACGAATCCAGTAATACAGGCTGGTGATCGGCATGAAGATGCCGGTATGTTCCAGCAACAGGCTGTCCGGTTCCTGCGCATAATAGGTATGGCCATCACTATCATAGAGGAAAACACCGTCTTTACTTCCCTGCAGGCGTACCTTGCCCATGCCGAAGGGGCCGGTGATTTGAATTTCGTAATTATCAGCCTGCTGTTGCCAGGTCACGTTTAACTGCCAGGCTTCATCGTCGTTTGCAACACTGACCCGACCGGATAGTTGCCAGGATTGCAATGCGCCAAGCTGCACCTGGCGCGACTGCCAAGTCAGCTCCGGGGAGGCGACCGGTGCAGAAATGGGTGTAGGCGGCGTGCTGGCACAACCTGCTAATAGCAGGCAGAGTCCGAGCAGGCGTTTCATTCCATGAAGCGCCGCATCACGTTGCGTAGTAGTTCATGCTTCGGCGTCTGTTGCAGGGCGGCATCCCATATCTTGCGCGCTGCAGCCTGATTGCCGCTGACCCAGAGGACTTCCCCCAAATGTGAGGCAATTTCCGGATCCGGCATTTTTGCATAGGCACGATGCAGTAATTCCAGGGCCTGCTTATATTTGCCCAATCGGTAATAAGCCCAGCCTGCGCTATCCATGATAGCGGGATCATCCGGCTTGCGCGTCAGAGCTTTACTAATATAGTTCATCCCTTCCTGCAGGCGGTCGGTTTTATCCACCAGGGTATAGCCCAGCGCATTCAGGGCTTCAATATTATCCGGTTCATTCTTCAGGATCAGTTGTAAATCCTGAATCGCAATATCCAGACGTTTGATTTTCTCGGCAACCAGGGCCCGGGCATACAACAGACGGGCATTGGCGGGCATATGCTCCAGTGCCTGGGTATAAACCTCAAACGCTTCGCCTGGCTGTCCGGCTGCCTGCAATAATTCGCCTTCCGCCAGATACAGGCGTAACTGCACTTCCAGAGTCGGTGCCTGAATCCGGTGTAACTGGCTGCGTGCTGCATCCAGTTTACCCATTCCGGCCAGCAGGCCGGCAATCCGGATCTGGGCCTCGATATGCTGGGGATTTTTGGTCACGCCCCGGTAATACTTGATAGCCTGCTGCGGCTGTTTTTTTATCTCATAAAGCTCCCCCAGATAAAAATTTGTCGCACTGACGCGCTTGCCGATTTTAAGCAGTTTCTCGAAACTGGCCTGCGCCTGATCCAGTTTTCTGAGTTGCAGGCCCAGCAATCCCATGGCGTACAGGGCATCCACATGTTCGGGTTGACGCTCAAGCACCTCCTGAAACTGTTCCCGTGCCTGTTCATATTTCTTTTCATCAATCAGTTTGCGCGCATAATACAGTCGCAATTTGATTTCATCCGGATAGGCTGCCGTAGCCGCCGCCAGTTTTTTCAAGGCTTCGGCATTGCGCCCCTGACGAATCAGTATATTGGCCTGCAGCAGGTGGGCGTCAATCCAGTCCGGCTTCAACGCCAGAGCTTTATCAATATTGGTCGCCGCCTTATCCAGCTCACCCACCAGCAGGGCCAGATGACTATAAGCATAGAGTGCAGCTGGATTCTGCTGGCGGCTAGCCACCAGTTTATCCATGACCGCCATGGCCGCCTGTTTGTCCTGCTCCTTGCTCAGCAAGGCAACAATCAGCATGAAACCCTTGCTTTCGGTTTTTTTTGTTTTGCCGGTCAGGCTCAGGATTTTTTCAACATGCGCCAGCGCGGCATCCGTTTGTCCGGTTCGCACCAACAAGGCTGCCGTGACCTGCTGCGCTTCCAAATTGGAAGGCTCCAGCTTGACCCAAATCTGCGCCGCTTCCAGCGCACTCCTGTCATCATGGGCAAATACCGCAATTCTTGCGGCCCGTTCAGCTACTTTTGGATCCGGTTCCAGCTTCAACGCCTGCATGTATTGAGCGACAGCCTGGGTGAACTGGCCACGCTGCCCGGCGATCTCACCGCTCAACAGGTGGTAGAGGACCGCAGCACTCAAGGGACGTTCCGCAACGGGTTTGACCGTCGGCGTGTTGCTTTTTAGGCCTTCAACCTTTTTCAACGCGACAGGTTTCAGCCCGTTAGACGGGTGTGATTCATCGTAAATAACCTTCTGATTGGTACAGCCCTGAAACAGGAGCGGGAACAAAAACAGCAGGGGGAGTGTTTTTTTTAATAACATGGCAGTTTGCCCAGGCAGGCGAAAAGTAAAAGGTTGAATTTTAAGGGTTCTGTTGAGTTCAGGGTGATTCTACTGTGCTGACAGGAAGATCGAGCAAAGTGTGCCATTTTTTCGTTACATAGAACAACCATGTGTCTCGAAAACGCGAGAATTTGTTTCCGCCTTCCCACCTTGCTGGCGATGAATACCTGAATCCTACAAACTCCCGATCAATAAAATAATATGAATAATAGTACTCAACTATAACCGACTTTTCATGTTTTGCCTTATAATAGAATTTCATTCACCATAACCACTTAGTTTGAGTGGTTATTTAGCAGTCCCATAACAGGCCCAGAGTGACTCTTTTAGCATTAGGTATTAATCACAAAACCGCCCCTGTCGATATCCGAGAAAAAGTCGCTTTTTCACCTGATATCCTCGATGCTGCGTTGCATGATCTACTCGCCTGCGATGCCGTTAGCGAAGCGGCGATTGTCTCCACCTGCAACCGTACCGAACTTTATGTCGGTATTGATAATGAATCCGACCAGACCGTGGTTGAATGGTTCCGCAATTTTCACAACCTGAGCGCCGAGGAACTGGATCCCTATCTGTTTAACCACAGCGAGAATGCCGCCGTCCAGCATGTACTGCGGGTAGCCAGTGGACTCGATTCCCTGGTCCTGGGAGAGCCACAGATTCTCGGCCAGATCAAGGATGCCTACCAAAAAGCCAGCGCCGCCGGTGCCATTGGCCAGCAGCTCAACCGCCTGTTCCAGCATACTTTTGCCGTCGCCAAACAGGTGCGCACCGAAACGGCTATTGGCGGCAGCCCGGTTTCTGTGGCGTTTGCCGCCGTCAGCCTGGCAAAACAGATTTTTGCCGATGTCAGCAAACATACCGCCCTGCTCATCGGTGCTGGTGAAACTATCGAACTGGTTGCCCGTCACCTGCATGAACAGGGTATACGCAAAATTATCGTCGCCAACCGCACGGTGGAACGGGCGCAGGAACTGGCGCAATTATTTGACGGCGAAGCTATTGCTCTGGCCGATATTCCCGAACGTCTGGTGAACGCCGACATCATTATCTCCTCCACTGCCAGTCAGTTGCCCATCCTCGGCAAAGGGGCAGTAGAACGCGCCCTCAAAGCTCGCAAACATCGGCCCATATTTATGGTAGATATTGCCGTCCCCCGCGATATCGAACCGGAAGTCGGCCAGCTTAACGATGTCTATCTCTACACGGTGGATGATCTGCAGGAAGTGATTGAGGAAGGCCGCCAATCGCGCGAGGAAGCGGCTAAACAGGCCGAGGAAATCATCGAAAACCAGGTCGAACACTTCATGGGCTGGCTGCGCTCACTCGAAGCCGTGGATACCATCCGCGCCTACCGTCAACAGGCCCATCATTTGCGAGATGAAGCCTTGCAACACGCTGAACGCCAGCTGGCCTCGGGTAAGGACCCACATCAGGTGATGGGCGAACTGGCGCGCACGCTGACTAACAAACTGATCCACCAACCCACAGCACAACTCAATCGGGCCGCCTATGAAGGTCATAACGAAATCCTTGAAAATGCTCGCAATCTGTTCGGCCTCGATCCTGAAGAAAACTAATTTTCCATGAAGTCATCTATTTATTCCAAGCTGGAAAGCCTGACCGAACGGCTGGACGAAATCAACGCTCTGCTCTCGGACTCGGAAGTGATTCAGGATCAGAACCAGTTTCGCGCGCTGTCTCAGGAACACGCCCGCATCAGTCCAGTCGTTGACTGTTTTCTTGAATACCAGTCCACCCTGAACACGATTCGAGATGCAGAGCAAATGCTCAGCGAAGACGATACCGAATTGCGGGAAATGGCCCGCGAGGAACTGGCCTCTGCCTGCCAGCGGCGAGCCGAACTCGAATCGCAGTTGCAAATTTTGATGCTGCCTTCGGATCCCAATGATGACAAAAATGTGTTTCTCGAAATCCGCGCCGGCACCGGCGGCGATGAAGCGGCACTGTTTGCCGGTGATCTGTTTCGCATGTATTCCCGCTATGCCGAGCAACGCCGCTGGCAACTGGAAATTGTCAGTGAAAACCTCGGCGAGCACGGCGGCTACCGGGAAATCATCGCCCGTATCGAAGGCCAGGGTGCCTACTCGCGACTTAAATTCGAATCCGGGGCCCATCGTGTGCAACGTGTACCTGAAACCGAATCCCAGGGCCGCATCCACACTTCGGCCTGCACCGTGGCCATCATGCCCGAAGCCGATGAAGTGGAAGCCATCGATATCAATCCCAAAGATTTAAAAATCGACACCTTCCGCGCCTCCGGGGCCGGCGGCCAGCACGTCAACAAAACCGACTCGGCTATCCGCATCACCCACTTGCCCAGCGGCCTGGTGGTGGAATGTCAGGATCAACGCTCCCAGCACAAGAACCGCGCCCAGGCCATGTCCCTGTTGCAGGCACGCCTGTTCAGCGCCGAGCAGGAAAAACAGCAGGCCGAACAGGCCCAAACCCGACGACTGCTGGTCGGCAGCGGCGACCGTTCCGAACGTATTCGCACCTATAACTTCCCCCAGGGCCGGATCACCGACCACCGCATCAACCTGACCCTCTACAAACTGGATGAAATCCTGCAGGGCAAGCTGGACGAAATCATCGATCCCCTGATCGCCGAGTACCAGGCTGATCTGCTTGCCGCGATTGGAGATGGGGATTGAATAAATTACAAGATTTTTAACGCATAACAGCCCGCGCGGAACAGACCAACCACGGTCTTGGCATCGCTGATTTTGCCTGACTTCGCCCAGTCCAGAGCTTCATTGAAATCCAGCCAGTGGAGTTCAAAAATCTCATGCTCTTCTGGCTGCTGTTCGCAGCCCTGCAGTTCACGCGCCAGATACAGCCAGACTCGCTCGGTAAACACCCCCGGTGAACTCATCGAGACACCTAGTTCCTGCCAGCTATCGGCCTCAACGCCGGCTTCTTCCTGCAATTCACGGCGAGCCGTTTCCAGTGGCGACTCCTGATAGTCTATCTTTCCAGCGGGCAATTCCCATAACCATTCCCCCATTACCCCGCGATACTGACGCAGCAAACAAACCCGTCTCGCCTTATCTAACGCGACTACCGCCGCACCACCGGGATGACGCACTACATCCATCAACATGCTTCGACCATCGGGCAGTTTGACTTGCTCCGCTCCAGCATGGATGATTTGACCATGAAACTGATTGCTATCTTTTGAATTCAATTTCCACCTGCCTTTAATCTAACCAATATTTTCAGAACCCATGTCTCATACCATCGATGACGCCATTCGCCACGCAACAACTATTCTAGGGCAAACCGAGCACAATAACGCACGTCTGGAAGCCGAATTACTGCTGACTTCAGTGCTGAAAAAAAATCGCACTTGGTTGCGAACCTGGCCAGACAAGATTCTCAGCCCGGCACAACAGCAAGCATTCGAGAAGCTGATCCTGCGGCGACAGAACGGCGAACCTATCGCCTATATCCTCGGCCAACGGGACTTCTGGACGCTGACGTTGACAGTGACTAGCGACACCTTGATCCCCCGCCCGGAAACTGAACTCTTGCTGGAGCAGGCACTGGCCCGAATCCCCGTGCAAGCAAGCTGGACCATTCTCGATCTCGGCACCGGCAGCGGTGCCATCGCCATCGCCCTTGCCAAAGAACGTCCCTGCTGTCACGTAATTGGCACGGATCGATCTCTTGCCGCACTGCGCATCGCCCGGCAAAATGCTCACAGCAATGATGTAAGCAACATCCACTTTCTCACCAGCAACTGGCTAACCAGCTTTGCCGGCAATTTTCAGGCACACATGATTCTAAGCAACCCGCCCTATATTAAGGTTCAGGATCCACATTTATCGATCGGTGATCTGCGTTTCGAACCCCCCAGCGCCCTTGCCGCTGGCCGCGAAGGTCTGGATGATCTGCAACAAATCATACGCGAGGCTAAAAAACATTTAAAACCTGAGGGCTGGCTACTGCTGGAGCACGGTTATCAGCAGCAAGCTGCGCTTGCTGCCCTGCTTGCGCAACAGGGTTATCAATCTATTGATTGTTATCGTGATTACGCCGATCAGCCGCGTCTCAGTCTTGGTCAGTGGCGAGCTAATTAGAATATAAGTAAAAACAGGTTTTATTATATGCGTCCATTTTGTTGAATCACCTCTTGATTCGTACTGTTTTCCGGTTAGGATATATACTTAAGAGGAAAAGGAGCTGCGACAAAATGCCAGCCACAGTAAAAAAACGCGAAATCTTTTTTAGCGAAATACCTCGTAACTGCAATCAGGCGGAGTCTGCGTTGCGCATGCTGGAAAATATTCAGGGCATTTTGGATCTGGAGATTGTCGATCCACTGCAACTGAATGTGCATTACGATATCCGTTATCTCTGTCTTGCCGATATTGAGGAAGTTCTCACGGAAGTCGGCTTCTACCTTGATAACAATCTTCTGCTGCGTCTTAAACGCGCTCTCTACAGTTATACCGAAATGACCGAGCGCGCCAATATCGGCTGCCATCGCTGTCAGAACCAAAGTACCCGCGATATTTTTATCGATCGTTACCAACAACAGCGACACGGCTGCCGCGACCATCGCCCCAGTCACTGGCGCGATTATCTGTAAAATTCAGCTACCAGGTTAAAGCGTCCAAGGGACGCTCATTTCTCTTGTATCTTGTCCCCTGTATCCTTACCCTTCTGTCCTATGAATGATGAACAACTGCTGCGCTACAGCCGCCAGATCATGCTGCCGCAGATCGATGTGGCAGGACAGGAAAAACTGCTCGCTTCAAGTGTGCTTCTTATCGGCCTCGGCGGTCTCGGCGCACCGGTCGCCATCTACCTTGCCGCCGCCGGTATCGGCCACCTGACGCTGGTCGATTTTGACCAGGTGGATCTCACCAACCTGCAGCGCCAAATCGTACACCGCACATCGGATATTGGCCGGCCCAAGGTGGAATCCGCCCGCGATACTCTATTGCGTCTAAACCCCGGGATTCGCATTTCCACCCGCAACCAAAAACTGAATAACGACGAACTGCTGGCCCAGGTCCAACAGGCCGATATCGTTATCGAAGGCAGTGATAACTTCGCCACCCGCTTTGCCGTCAACCAGGCCTGCGTCAAAACCGGCACCCCCCTGGTATCCGGCGCCGCCATTCGCATGGAAGGCCAGGTGTCGGTTTATTTGAATAACGGTCAGGGTCCCTGTTATCGCTGTTTGTACAAAGACGAAGGTGAACTGGATACAAGCTGCAGCCACAACGGCATATTGGCGCCAGTGGTCGGCATCATCGGCAGCATTCAGGCCACTGAAGCGATTAAAATAATCACCGGCATTGGCAAGCTTTTGGATGGCCGTCTATTGCTGCTGGATGCCATGAACATGGACTGGCGCAGTCTGAAACTAAAAAAGGATCCGGCTTGCCCGGTGTGCAGCCTTCCAGAAAAAACAGGTAGGTTGGATTGAGCAACGCGAAGCCCAACACTGTTGCGACATTTCTGTTGGGCTTCGTTTTACTCAGCCCAACCTGCACTACTGCGACCTCTGCGGTTTAAGATTCTATCTTTTCAGTCAAACTTCGAGTTTTTTCTTCATCAAGGCATTCACCTGGGCGGGGTTGGCCTTGCCCTGGGTCTGTTTCATCACCTGGCCAACGAAAAAACCCATGAGCTTGTCCTTGCCGCCTTTTAGCTGTTCAAACTGTTTCGGGTTGGCGACGATGATTTCGTCCAGCACCGATTCAATCGCACCCGTATCGGTAATCTGCTTAAGCCCCCGACTGTCGATAATCGCATCGGCATCGCCTTCACCGGCCCACATGGCCTCGAACACTTCCTTGGCAATTTTGCCAGAGATAGTATTGTCTTTAATTCGTATAATCATGCCCGCCAGCATTTCGGCGCTTACCGGGCTACCACCGATATCACGGTTTTCTTTGTTCAAAAACCCGGTCAGCTCACCCATGATCCAGTTGGCTGAAAGCCGAATTTCCTTACTTAATTTCACTACCTGTTCAAAATAATCCCCCATCTCACGGCTGGCCGTCAGCAAACTCGCATCATCATCACTGAGTTTATACTCTGCAATAAAACGGGATTTCTTTGCCTCCGGCAATTCAGGCAGAGTTTCGCGGATGCGCGCCAGCATATCAGCGGTCACTTCAACCGGCAGCAAATCGGGATCAGGAAAGTAACGATAATCCATCGCTTCTTCCTTGGAACGCATGGGTCGGGTTTCGCCCCGGTCCGGATCATAAAGCCGGGTTTCCTGCCTCACGGTCCCACCGCTTTCGATAAGCTCGATCTGACGTTCGACTTCAAACTCAATCGCCCGTTCCACATAGCGGAAGGAGTTGATGTTTTTCAGTTCGGTACGGGTGCCAAATTCTTCCTGCCCTTTCGGGCGCACCGAGACATTGGCGTCACAACGAAAGGAACCTTCCTGCATATTACCGTCGCTGATTTGCAGGTAGCGCACCAGCGAGTGCATTTTTTTCATATAGGCCACGGCTTCCCTGGCCGAACGCATATCCGGCTCGGAAACGATTTCCAGCAGGGGCGTACCAGCGCGGTTGAGATCAATCCCCGTCATACCGTGAAAATCTTCATGCAGGGACTTGCCAGCATCTTCTTCCAGATGCGCACGGGTCACGCCAATCACTTTTGTCTCACCGTTCTCCAGTTTGATGGTCAGTGTCCCTGGCCCCACCACCGGCAGTTCAAACTGGCTGATCTGATAGCCCTTGGGCAGATCCGGATAAAAATAATTCTTGCGCGCAAACACCGAACGCGGCGCAATCTCGGCGTCGATCGCCAGACCGAACTTGATCGCCATATTCACCGCTTCCCGATTCAATACTGGTAATACGCCCGGCAGTCCCAGATCCACGGTGCAAGCCTGGATATTAGGCTCGGCACCGTAAGCGGTGGAGGCCGCAGAAAATATTTTACTTTTGGTTGCAAGCTGAGTATGAATCTCAAGCCCGATAACAGTTTCCCACTCCATTTTTCTAGCCTCGTATTTTTAACGTAGAATACCCGTTATTTGGATGCAGAGTCGCAAAGACGCAGCGAGCACAAAGAAAAATTATTCAAAAATCTTTGCGTCTTTGCGTCTTTGCGTTAGATTGTTTCTTTCATTCGAATCCTGCAGGAGTCTGCTGATGGTAATCGGTGGCCTGCTGAAATTTATGCGCGACATTCAACAGCCGCGCTTCTTCAAAATAATTACCGATGATCTGCAGGCCGACCGGCATGCCGTTGACGAAGCCGGCGGGTATGGACATGCCCGGTAAACCAGCCAGGTTGACGGCAATGGTGTAGATGTCCGACAGGTACATGGTGATGGGATCGTCGGCTTTCTCACCAATTTTGAACGCGGGCGTGGGTGCGGTCGGCCCCATGATTACATCGACTTTATCGAAGGCCTGCTTAAAATCACCGCTGATCAGACGGCGCACTTTCTGCGCTTTCAGATAATAGGCATCATAATAACCGGAAGACAGGGCATAGGCACCGATCATAATGCGGCGTTTAACCTCGGCGCCAAAGGCTTCGCCCCGCGAACGCTTGTACAGATCTTCCAGATCCTTTGGGTTTTCACAGCGATAACCGAAACGCACTCCGTCAAAACGCGAAAGATTGGAGGAACATTCTGCCGGTGCCACGACATAATAAGCTGGCACCGCAAGATGCGTGTTGGGCAGGCTGATGTCGATGATCTCTGCGCCCATTTTTTTATATTCGTCAATCGCCGCATACACGGCATCGCCAATACCGCTATCCAGTCCGTCGCCAAAATATTCTTTGGGAAGACCGATTTTTACTCCGTTGAGATCACCATTCAACCCGGCGCAGTAATCCGGCACCGGGGTATCAATGCTGGTGGAATCCCGTTCATCAAAACCCGCCATCGCGCCCAGGATCATGGCCGCATCTTCAGCCGTGCGGGTCAACGGCCCGCCCTGATCCAGACTGGAAGCAAAGGCAATCATGCCGTAACGTGAAACGCGTCCATAAGTAGGCTTGAGTCCGGTAATACCACACAGGGCAGCGGGCTGGCGAATCGAGCCGCCGGTATCGGTGCCCGTAGCACAGGGCGTCAGCCGCGCCGCTACTGCGGCCGCCGAACCACCGGAAGAGCCGCCCGGCACAGTATCTGTATCCCAGGGATTTTTCACCGCGCCGTAAAAACTGGTTTCATTCGATGAACCCATAGCGAACTCGTCCATATTGGTCTTGCCCAGCATGACGGTACCCGCCGCATTCAGTTTTTCCACACTGGTGGCATTGTAGGGTGCGATAAAATTATCCAGCATTTTCGACCCACAACTGGTCTTTACGCCATCGGTGCAGAAAATATCTTTTTGCGCCAGTGGAATCCCGGTCAATGGACCGGCTTCACCATTGGCTAAACGCTGATCGGCCTGTTTCGCCTGCGCCAGCGCCCGCTCGGCGCTGACCGTGATAAAGCTGTTCAGTGACGCATCCAGACCGGCGATGCGCGCAAGAAAATGACGCGTAAGTTCTTCGCTGGAAAAATCCCCCTGGCGCAGACCGCAGGACAATTCAGCGATGGTTTTATTATGCATGTACTTCAATCCTGTTGCAGAGACGTCGTGCCGGCAAATGCCGGAATAACGAATAATAAAAAAATCACTCGATAACCTTCGGCACCAGGTACAGGCCATTTTCGACCTGCGGGGCAATGCTCTGAAAGCGTTCACGCTGGTTGTTTTCCCTGACTTCATCCTCACGCAGACGTTGAACGGCATCGGTGGGATGCGCCATGGGTTGAACATTATCCGTATCTACCGAGTTCATCTGTTCAACAAGATCCAGTATACTGGATAAATTCTGAACATAAGCGGGTACATCGGCCTCATTAATGCCTAATCGCGCCAGATGTGCTATTTTCTCTACGTCTTGCTTGTCCAGTGACATGGTGCACCTCGTATATTGTGTGAACTTGATCGCAGTTGGGCTATATTTGCGGTAAAATACAAAATTAATTCTCCGAATATTTAGTTTATCCAAAGATGATTGCTTGCCCAACGGCCCCCTATTTTATTAAAGTATCCACTTTAATAACATTAAAGATTATAAAAAATTATGTTTGATAGCCTGCGTGGTCTTTTTTCCAATGATGTATCCATTGATCTGGGTACTGCTAACACTCTTATTTATGTTCGCGGCAAGGGTATCGTACTCAACGAGCCCTCGGTGGTCGCCATTCGCCAGGAACGCGGACCCGGCGGACCCAAAAGTATTTCTGCCGTCGGCATGGAGGCCAAACGCATGCTGGGCCGTACCCCTGGCAATATTGTCGCCATCCGGCCGATGAAAGACGGCGTAATTGCCGATTTTACCGTAACCGAAAAAATGCTTCAGCATTTCATTCGCAAAGTTCACGAAGCACGCTTTTTCCGCCCTTCGCCACGGGTACTGATCTGCGTTCCCTGTGGTTCGACCCAGGTCGAGCGGCGCGCCATCCGTGAATCAGCCGCCGGTGCCGGTGCCCGCGATGTGTATCTGATTGAAGAACCCATGGCCGCAGCCATCGGCGCGGGTATGCCCATTTCCGAGGCCTCCGGCTCCATGGTGCTGGACATCGGCGGCGGCACCACCGAAGTGGCGATTATCTCGCTCTCCGGTATCGTTTATTCGGCTTCGGTGCGCATCGGTGGCGACCGTTTCGACGAGGCGATTATCAACTATGTACGCCGCAATTACGGTAGCCTGATCGGCGAATCCTCAGCGGAGCGCATTAAACATGAAATCGGCACCGCTTTCCCCGGCAATGAAGTACGCGAACTGGAAGTCCGCGGCCGCAATCTGGCCGAAGGCATACCCCGCAGTTTCACGCTTAACAGTAACGAAATTCTGGAAGCCCTGCAGGAACCGCTGTCCGGCATTGTTTCTGCGGTCAAGACCGCCCTTGAACAGACACCACCAGAGCTGGCTTCTGATATTGCCGAACGCGGCATGGTGCTCACTGGTGGCGGCGCTCTGCTGCACGATCTGGATCGCCTGTTGATGGAGGAAACCGGTCTGCCTGTGCTAATCGCTGAAGATCCTCTCACCTGTGTGGCCCGTGGTGGTGGCCGGGCACTGGAGATGATCGACGAGCACCGTGGTGATCTCTTCAGTGTTGAATAAGCCGGATTACTGATTTTATTTCCGGCAATCAAAAAAAATAGATATCCCCGAAAATCCATCTGGAATAACCCGTATGGATTTTCAGGGTGATTCCAGGAGCTGCTTAATCGGAGAGAAGCCCCGTTAAACTGTTATTCATCCAAAGTCCATCAAGTGGAATACGTCTGTTCCTGCTGGTCGTCCTGTCCATTACATTAATGACGCTGGACTACCGTACCGACACAGTGCGCAGCATTCGCGCCGGACTTTCCGTGATTGTCTACCCGGTGCAATACCTCGTTGATCTGCCCAGCAACTTCATCAACTGGACCACGGACACCTTTGTCACCCGGCATACGCTGCAGGAGGAAAATACCAGCCTGCGCACCCAGAACCAGATTCTTAAGGCACAATTGCAGAAATTCACCTTTATCGAAGCTGAAAACATGCATTTGCGCGAACTGTTGCAATCTTCCCGACGCGTGGGGGAACGAATGCTGGTTGCTGAATTGCTATCGGTTGATCTTGATCCCTTTCGTCGTCAGGTAGTGATCAACAAAGGCAGCCTGAATGATGATCTCTATATCAGCCAGCCCCTGCTCGATGCCAATGGCGTGATGGGCAAAATCGTTCATATTTATCCGCTCACCAGTACCGCCATCCTGATTACCGATCCGGATCACAGCCTGCCGGTGCAGGTGGCACGCAACGGCCTGCGCACCATTGCCGTCGGCACCGGCAGCGACAATCATCTGAAATTACTCTACCTGCCAAATAATGCAGACATCCAGGTTGGCGACAAACTCATAACCTCCGGCCTGGGCTGCGTATTTCCTGCGGGTTATCCTGTCGCCACCATAACCACAGTAAACACCAATCCCAGCCTGCCCTTCGCCCAGGTATTGGCTAAACCGGCCGCAAAACTGGATCGCAGCCGCGAAGTCCTGCTGGTCTGGCCCTCGCATAGTTCAAAATCAAAAAAAATGCAGGCACCCTGCTCCCGCACCCAGGGGCAGACACCATGAATATTCATGAGCGCAGACGGGGAAGCTGGATTATTATCTTAAGCTTCATCGCCGCCATGCTGCTGAGCATTCTGCCCCTGCCACCCAGCCTGCACGCGTTTATGCCAAGCTGGTTACTATTGACAACGATTTACTGGAGTATGGCCCTGCCACACCGCATCGGCATCGGCGTTGCATGGGGTCTGGGCCTGCTGCTCGATGTACTGCGCGATACCCTACTGGGACAACATGCACTGGTAATGGCGCTGATAATTTTTTTCACCATTCACCTGCATCAGCGCATCCGTGTCGCGCCGCTCTGGCAGCAGGCCATTACCATTTATGTTCTATGCTTAATCTATATGCTGGTTATTTTCTGGATTAAGGGTTTACAGGGCGTGGCACCGGATTTCTGGATGGCGCTTATCTCACCTCTGGTAAGCGCGATGATCTGGCCCGCGGTGTTTATTTTCATGCGCAACCTGCGACGTCACTACCAGGTTAATTAACGCTTCTGTCTCTGATCATGTTTAGCTATCCATACCCTCGGCACTAAGTCATGGCTCATCACAAGCACCTTACTCTTAAAGATCATGTGCGGGAAACACAGATCTTCAATCAGCGGCTTATTATTGCCGCTGTGCTAATAGCCAGCCTGACCCTGATTCTGCTTGCACGCATGGTGTATCTGCAAATTATCAACCTCAACCATTTCTCCCTGCTCTCGGAAAACAACCGGGTCAGCATTCTTCCCATTCCCCCCACCCGCGGATTAATCTATGACCGCAACGGCGTCCTGCTGGCCCAAAACCTTCCCAGCTTTACTCTTGAACTGGTCACTGAACATATGCAGGATGTGGATAAAACTCTGCATCAGATTGGCAAACTCATTACTCTCAGCAAAGAAGATATTAAACGCTTCAACAAAAATCGCCGTCACAAACGTCGCTTTGAAGGCATTCCTCTGCGCTTTCGCCTTACAGATGGCGAGGTCGCCCGCATTGCCGTCAACCAGTACCGCATGCCGGGCGTAAACATTCGCGCCACCCTGACCCGCCATTATCCACTGGGCGCACTGGGCGCACACGCGATTGGCTATGTCGGACGTATCGATGTCGAAGAACTGCGCAAACTGGATGAATCCAACTACAGCGGCACCAGCCACATCGGCAAAACCGGCATCGAACGCGCCTATGAAGATCAGCTGCACGGTCACGTCGGTATGCAGAAAGTCGAAACCAACGCCCAGGGTAAAATCCTGCGTGTGCTGGAACGTACACTACCGACTCCAGGCAAAAACCTGTACCTGAACCTGGATGTGAAACTGCAAGCTATTGCCGAAGACGGCTTCGGCGATCACACCGGTGCCCTGGTCGCCATCGATCCCCGTGACGGTGCGGTGCTGGCACTAGCCAGTGTTCCCACCTTCGATCCTAACCTGTTCGTCAACGGTATTAGCAGCCGACAATACAGCCAGCTGCGCGACTCACCTAATCGCCCGCTCTTCAACCGTGCACTGCGCGGCCAATACCCCCCCGGTTCCACCATAAAACCTTTCATCGGCCTGGCGGGACTGGAGCTGCATGAAATCACACCGACAGATGAAATCAACTGTCCCGGCTGGTTCTCTCTGAAAAATGATCCCCGCCGCTACCGTGACTGGAAAAAAAACGGCCATGGCAAGATGGATCTAACCCACGCCATCATCGAATCCTGTGATGTCTATTTCTACAATCTTTCACTGGCGCTGGGCATTGATAACATGCACAACTTTCTCGCCACCTTCGGTCTGGGTAAACGCACCGGCATCGATATCAAAGGCGAAAAATCCGGCCTGCTGCCTTCACGCGCATGGAAGCGCCGGGTTCACCAGTTACCCTGGTTTCCCGGCGAAACGCTGATTACCGGCATTGGTCAGGGATTCATGCTCACTACCCCCCTGCAACTGGCCAGCATTACCGCTACCCTCAGCCGCCACGGCCAACGCATGCAGCCGCATTTGCTCTATGCTATTGAAGCTCCAGACAGAAGCCGTATTGACATCATTCCACCAGCCGCCATCAATCCACCCACCCAGGCCAGTGAGGCAAACTGGAACACTATCATTCAGGCCATGAAAAAAGTGGTGACTAGCCGTCACGGCACAGCTCGACGCATCAGCCACCATCTGTCTTATACCATTGCCGGCAAAACCGGCACCGCCCAGGTATTCGGTATTAAACAGAATGAGGAGTATATTGAGAAAAATGTCAGCAAAAAACTCCGTGACCATGCTCTGTTTATCGGCTTCGCACCGGTGGAAGATCCCAAAATCGCGATTGCCGTGATCGTTGAACATGGCGGCAGCGGTGGAGCTATCGCGGCTCCCATTGCGCGTAAGGTGATGGATCAATACTTACTGAAAAAAGGACCCTAGAGACGATGGATTTCAGTACCCCCCTTCTTCAAGATACACCGGCACGACGCAGCCGCTTTATCCATCTGCGTATTGACTGGCCGTTGTTTGTCGCTCTGTTGCTATTGGCCGGCATGGGCCTGTTCATACTCTATAGTGCCAGCGGTCAGAACATGGCTGTCGTGCAGGCCCAGGGCCTGCGTATCCTGCTGGCTTTTTTTATCATGCTGCTGCTGGCGCAGATCGCACCTTATGGAATCCAGTTCTGGTCCCCCTGGCTTTATGGACTGGGCCTGCTGCTGTTACTGGCGGTGCTCATCATGGGAGAAATCGGCAAGGGTGCTCAGCGCTGGCTGGATCTCGGCCTTGTCACCTTCCAGCCTTCAGAGGTCATGAAACTGGCGGTGCCCATGATGATAGCCTGGTATTTTGCCGAAGCCCCCCTGCCAGCCAACCGCAAACGTCTGCTGATCGCCGGCGTACTGCTGATTATCCCGACCCTGCTGGTGGCCAAACAACCTGATCTGGGCACCTCCCTGCTGATAGCCAGCTCGGGGATCTTTGTACTATTGCTGGCCGGTCTGTCGCTACGCTTTATCAGTGTTTTCCTGTTTCTAATCCTCGCCAGCACACCGCTGGCCTGGAATTATTTAATGCATGATTATCAGCGCCAACGAGTGCTAACCTTTATCAACCCGGAAAATGATCCCCTCGGTGCAGGCTATCATATTATCCAGTCGACTATCGCTATCGGTTCCGGCGGTATTTATGGCAAGGGCTGGCTTAATGGCACCCAGTCTCACCTGGATTTCCTCCCCGAACGCTCGACCGATTTTATTTTTGCCGTTTTCAGTGAAGAATTCGGTTTCATCGGCGTTCTCATCCTGCTATCCCTGTATAGTTTTATCATCGCCCGTGGCCTGATTATCGCCTCACAGGCACAACATACCTATGGACGTTTGCTGGCCGGCAGCATCACTCTGACATTTTTTGTCTATGTTTTTGTCAACATCGGCATGGTTTCCGGTATCCTGCCCGTAGTTGGCGTACCTTTACCGCTCATCAGTTATGGCGGCACATCAATAGTGACCCTGCTGGCCGGATTCGGTATCCTCATGTCCATACATACGCATCGCAAACTGATGCCAAACTGAAAAGCATCCAGACCAACCATGCCAGATTTTAAACACATTTTATTCATAGCACTTCTATTGTTCGCCAACCTTGTCCAGGCCAACACCCGCAGCTTTGACAATAATGTATCGATTAATAATTTCATCAACGACATGGTGAAAAAACACAACTTCAATGCTGATAAACTAAAAAAACTGTTTGCCCAGACCCACCTTCATCAAAATATTCTCGATGCTATCGCCCGTCCGGCAGAAAGCAAACCCTGGCGTGAATACCGCCCTATTTTCCTCACCCGTGACCGACTTAAGGGTGGGCTGAAATTCTGGCGTGAGAATGAGGCCAGCCTGCGGCGCGCCCATGCAATCTTTGGCGTTCCCGAAGAAATCATCGTCGCCATCATCGGTGTAGAAACACGTTACGGTAAACATGCCGGTCGCTATCCGGTTATCGACGCCCTCGCCACCCTGGCCTTCGCCTATCCTCCTCGCAGCCCGTTCTTTCGTAAGGAGTTACGGGAATACCTGCTAATGAGCCGGGAAGAAGGGCTTAACCCCCTGCAACAAAAAGGTTCCTATGCCGGTGCTATGGGTATGCCCCAATTCATGCCCAGCAGCTTCCGTCAGTATGCCATTGACTTCAACGGTGATGGACGACGCGATCTATGGCGCAACCCGAGCGATGCAATTGGCAGCGTGGCCAACTATTTCAAAAAACACCACTGGAAAAAAGGCCAACCCATTGCCAACAAGGTTAGCGTCCGGGGCGAGGCCTATAAAAAACTACTTGGCAGCAATGGCCGTCATCTGCTCAAACCGCATCTGAGTCAACAGGAGTTGCGCACGCATGGCATCATTATGCCCAAAGGACTGCCCGCAAATATGCAAGGCTCATTGATTGAACTGGATGGGAAGTACGGCCCTGAACAGTGGCTGGTCTGGCCTAACTTCTATGTCATCAGCCGCTATAATCATAGTGCCCTGTATTCCATGTCGGTATTTCAGCTCAGCCAGAAACTGCGCGAAAATCGATGAAGTGCCGCTATCATAAAAACGTTCTGTTACTACTTGCTGGCGTACTCGTTGTTAGCGCCTGCGGCACGCTCAGGAACAACCGTTACCAGATGCACCAGGATCGCGCGCCAGATAAAAATATCGATATCAGTCAGATCCCCGATGCCATTCCCCGCAACGAACCGCGCAGTAAATACGGCAATCCCCGCAGTTACCGGGTGAATGGCCGCACTTATCGAGTGATGAAAAGCAGTCAGGGTTATCACGCTCGCGGCATTGCCTCCTGGTACGGCAAAAAGTTTCATGGCCACCGCACCTCCAGCGGTGAGACCTATAACATGTACGCCATGACTGCCGCTCACAAGGAACTGCCTCTACCCACCTGGGTACGCGTTACGCATCTGGGTAATGGTCGCAGCGTGATTGTTAAGGTCAATGATCGCGGCCCCTTCCATGCCAACCGGATTATCGATCTCTCCTGGGCGGCCGCGAAAAAACTGGGCATCACCGCCAGCGGCACTGGCATAGTAGAAATAGAGGCCCTTGATCCCCGTGATTATCAGACAAGGACAGCGAAAATAAACTCAACCCGGAAGCATGCCTCTGCCCCCACCCTGCAGTATCACCTGTATCTACAGGCAGGTGCCTTCATCAGCCACAACAATGCGCAACTGTTACAGCACAAATTGCAAACCGCATTACACATTCAAAACATACGGGCGGTTTACAATGCCGATAAGCATCTATACCGGGTACGCATTGGCCCTCTGGCCAACGTCGATGAAGCCGATCGGCTGGCAAAACAAATCAATCAGCGCGGGCTGGCCACACCGCACATTGTGGTGGATTGAAAGCTGAAAATTTTCAGGGTACCGCCACGCCGACTTCCAAGGCTTCGAACCAGTCAAGGAAACGACCGACATCTTCACCTCTGAATATGCGTCCATGTTGCGGTGCCATGATCTCGATATCCAGCTTTCGCACTCGCTGAATCCAGTCCTGTTTGGCACGATTGGAGGGCATCCAGCGTTGGTGAAACATTTTCATTTTAGCAATATGCTCGACGAAGTCTCCGACAAACATAGGCGCTTCTGGCGCTTCAAGTGCAGCGCCTACGTCACCGCTCATTAAAATTTTCGCAACCGGATCATAGATGTGAAAATTACCTGATGAGTGAAGATAATGCGCCGGAATCAACTGCAGCTTAATCGCCCCCATATCAATGATACCGCCTTCATCGGCAATCGGAACAAACTCAATTTCCTGTGAGCCAAAGTGACGAATAAAACCTTGCCACAACCAGGGTGAATGCAACCGGCTATTTGGCACGGCCTCTTCCCACAAACCCAGGGAGGAAATAATATCGGGGTCCTGGTGTGAGGCGAAGAGATCGGTAATTTGTTCAACTCGAACATGTTCCAGTATGGCGGTCAACATAGGTGCAAATATTTCGTTGCCACCAGGATCCAGCAACAAGGCTCGATCACCCACTTTTACCATATACTGATTGGTATCGATAATTTTTTCTGGCTTGTCTGGATCACGGCCAAAAACAATCCACTGATGTCCCTGGTCATAAATTTTTGTTGATTTCATCTATTCTTCCCTGTAAAGCAAATTCAAAACACCGGTTAGATGATCGTGACTGATCTGCAGACGCCGACGTATATCATCCGTTGAATTATCAACCTGGTTGGCAATGACTTCCAAACTCTGGCTGAAACTCTCAGCCCGCGAAGCCTCGACCCGCGAGGTTGCGGATATAATTTGCGCTCCGCGGGTGCTACGCTGGATATCCCCCAGTAGACTGCTTAATGTTTTGGTCAGGAAGATAAAGTTTTTCCGACATTGCCCTGATTCTTCGCCAAGTTTTTTTATCACCTGCTGCAAGGAACTGATATATCGAACGGCATCACCCCGATCAATAATCTTCTGGTAATGTTCTATGGACTGACTCAAATGCCGATACCGCACCGCCAGGTATGAAAACTCAACGGACTTTTTTGAAATCTGGTTAACCCCTAGAATAATCTTCTGTGCCATTTCAGCAATAAAATCGGTAATTGGCCTAAATCCCCTCGCCATGTCACCGGCACGATGGGAAATAGCCTTGGCATTCATAACTCCCAATGACATTTCCCGTGCAATCTTGCGTACCCCACGTAATTCCGAGCTGATGGTTGCTGCCGCAATCAATATGTTTTCTTCCCTTCCGAATGATCGTGTCATGCTGTCCTGCTTTGAATAAACCAAGTAATGTGTTTTCTAGCGACAATTCCGGAGACCAACTTAAGGGTTTTTTAGATAAATTATATCGACTAAAAGTAATGCTAATACTCCCGAATCAGCAGTCCAGTTCAAATCCTTTATCGGCTATTCATATCGTTACCTGATTGCACAACATCCACGCCGCTCCTGCCTGGAGTCTGATATAGATTCAAATAGAGTATTCATATTTTTATTTTCTGACACGCCGCTATGTTTAAGCCTCCAGAAACTGTAAAATACCCTCAAATTCAGAAGTGTTGAGGCAACCATGCGTAAATCGTTAACCGTTATTATCTTTTTACTTCTTTCTGGCTTCAGCCAGCTGCTCCTGGCCAATCCTAAACTGGTTCCCGCGACGCCGGATATTCCAGCCAAAGCCTATGTCCTGATCGATCAGAAAAGCGGCTATATCCTGGCCTCGAAGAATATGGACAAGCACATTGAGCCAGCCAGTCTGACCAAGTTAATGACGGCCTACGTGGTGTTTTATGAAATCCGGTCCGGCAGCATCAGTCTGAAAGATCAGGTCAAGATCAGCGAAAAAGCCTGGCGCATGAAAGGTTCACGCATGTTCATCGAAGTGAACAAACGCGTTAGCGTGGAAGACCTGTTAAAAGGCATGATCATCCAGTCCGGCAATGATGCCAGCGTGGCGCTAGCCGAACACGTTGGCGGCAGCGAGAGCGCCTTTGTCACCCTGATGAACAAACATGCCGAAAGCATGGGACTGAAAAACACCCATTTTGTGAATAGCACCGGCTGGCCCACCCCGAATCATTACACCACTGCCCGTGATCTGGCCCACATTGCCATGGCCCTGATTCGCGACTTTCCCGAGTACTACCCCTGGTACAAAACCAAAGAATTCACCTATAACAATATCAAACAGTACAATCGTAACCGTCTGCTGTGGCTGGATGACAGCGTCGATGGTATGAAGACCGGGCATACTGAATCTGCCGGCTACTGTCTGATTGCTTCAGCCAAGCAGGGCGACATGCGTCTGGTTTCAGTCGTTCTTGGCACACCATCGGATAGCGCTCGAGCCAGCGCCAGCCGCGCTCTGCTCAATTATGGCTTCCGTTTTTATGAAAGCTTTGCCCTGTACAAGGCGAATGAAACGCTAACCAACATGCGCATCTGGAAAGGTAAAACTGAAACTCTGCCCCTGGGACTGGAACAAACGCTTTATATCACGGCTCCCCGTGGGACCCGTAAAAAAATAAAAGCCAATATGAATATCGACAGCATGATCATCGCGCCGGCCAGCAAAGGACAAACCTATGGTACCGTCAATGTCATGCTCGGCAAGCAGCAACTGGCACAACGACCGCTGGTCGCCCTCAAAGACGTACCCGAAGGCGGACTCTGGCGTAAACTGGCCGACAATATCGCACTCATGTTCAAATAGACCGGCAAGCTCATGTCCTTATCCTCAATTTGTTACCTGAATGGCGACTACCAGCCCCTTGAACAGGCAAAAGTCTCGGTTCTCGATCGCGGTTTCATTTTCGGCGATGGTGTTTATGAAGTCATCCCGGCCTATGGTGGTCATCTATTTCGTCTACAGCAGCATCTACAGCGACTCGACAACAGTCTTAAAGCGATTAAACTCACCAACCCATTGAGCAATCCTCAGTGGCAGAACATGCTGCAAATGCTGGTGGAAAAAAATCAGGATCAGAATAATGGGGATCAATCCATTTATCTGCAGTTAACCCGTGGCGTGGCCAAACGCGACCATTCGTTTCCCCAAAACACCCCGGCCACGGTTTTCGCTATGAGCAATCCCCTGCCCACCGCCGATATGGAAAAAATGCAGGCCGGGGTTGCCGCCATTACCCTGGATGACATTCGCTGGCGTTATTGCCATATAAAGACTATTGCCCTGCTGCCCAATATTCTGCTTAAACAAGAGGCCATCGAAAAACACGCCAGCGAAGCGATTCTGGTGCGTGAAGGTCTGGTTACCGAAGGCTCGTCCAGCAACCTGTTTATAGTTAACCGGGGTGTGATCAAAACACCGGTAAAAAGTGAACAACTACTGCCTGGCGTCACTCGCGATTTGATCGTCGAACTGGCACAGAAAAATGGACTCGCCTGTGAACAGACCACCATCAGTGAGACTGAATTACTTGCGGCTGACGAAGTATGGTTGTCCAGTTCTACCAGGGAGATCCTTCCGGTCACCCGCCTGAATGAAAAAATGGTAGGCGAGGGAACAGCCGGTCCCCTGTGGCGAAAAATGATCAAGATCTATCAGACCTATAAACAGCAACTGCGGGCAGGTGCTGAAATAGAACCAACTTGATATTTCGTCAAGAGAAACCCAGATATTATTTTATGGACACTGAAGATACCCCCTTTGAATTTCCCTGTGAATTTCCCCTGAAAGTGATGGGACGGCATGATATTGAATTCGAAAATCATGTCAGGGATATCGTTAGCCGCCATATTGGCCAAGCAGAAATACTTGAAAGCAAATCTCGCCCCAGCACTAAGGGAAATTTTCTTTCCGTCACACTGGTTATTCAGGCACAGAGCAAACAACAGCTGGACCGGATTTATATCGATCTAAATGCCAGTGACGCTGTATTGATGACTCTGTAGGAAAGGGTTTCCCTCTGGACTTCGCGCTTCGCTCTACCCATCCTACAGTTGGATATAAGTGGGATAGATAGAGCGAAGCGAAACCTATCAAGTTTTTTTGACCATGACTCTATCCACCTTTCCCCTTATTGTACGTAATCTTGGTCGCCAGAACTATGAAACAGTCTGGCGCGCCATGCAATCCTTTACCCGAAAACGTACGGCGGACAGTCCCGATGAACTCTGGCTGGTTGAACATCCTGCGATATTTACGCTCGGTCTCAACGGAAAACGCGAGCATCTGCTAGAGCCTGGCTCGATCCCCGTCATCGATGTCGATCGTGGCGGTCAGGTCACCTACCACGGCCCGGGCCAGTTGCTGCTCTATCCGCTGCTGGATCTGCAACGTCACCAGCTTGGCGTACGGCAACTGGTGTCCCTGCTGGAACAGTTGGTTATCGACCTGCTGGCAAATTATCAGCTTACCGCACAGAACCGCACCGATGCACCTGGCGTCTATGTCGGCGAGGCGAAAATTGCGGCCCTGGGTCTACGCATAAAACACGGCTGCAGTTACCATGGCATGGCGCTGAACATAAACATGGATCTTGAACCCTTCAACCGCATCAATCCCTGTGGCTATGAAAATATGCCTGTGACACAATGCGTCGACCTGGGTATTCAGGCCGATATGAAAACCATAGGCAGACAATTACAGCAACAGTTTAGTGAGAAACTGGGGTTTAAACTATCCACAACCGGAATCATTCTGCCTGCCTGAGATTTATACTTTCAACCACCACGGGATTTCCTGCGCATGAGTTTTTATCTTGTAAAAATTATCCAGACCCTGCTCATGCCCCCGGCGCTGATGATAATAATCATACTGACGGGGCTGGTACTCCTGCACTGGTCACGACGCTATGGAAAAATACTCATTATCAGCGGCACCGTACTGCTTGTAGCCAGCAGCCTGCCCGTCATTTCAGATAATCTTGTCTCGGCCATGGAGAATATCCCGGCCCTGAGCAAAGAACAGATAAAAAACACCGACGCCAAAGCCATTGTCATCCTCGGTGGCGGCAGCTACCCGGAAGCACCGGAATATGAAGGTGATACCGTCTCTACTGCTACGCTGGAACGTATTCGCTATGGTGCTTATATACACAAACAGGACAATCTACCCATCCTGGTCACCGGCGGCCGGGTTCTTGGTTATACAAAAACGGCCGAAGCCACACTCATGGCCAAGGTGCTGGAAAATGATTTTCACACCCCTGTGAAATGGCGCGAAGATCAGGCGCGCAACACCTGGGAAAATGCCCAGTACAGTTACCGAATGCTGGCCATGGGAAAAATTAAAAAGATTATTCTGGTAACCCACGCTCTGCATATGCCCCGCGCAGTGATGTCCTTTAAAGCCGCCGGCTTTGAAGTAATACCGGCTCCTCTGAGCTTTCATCAAAGTGGGAATGACATTCATATCTTTGATTTTCTACCGCAAGCCGGAAGCATGGAAACAACGCACAATATGCTGCACGAAGTCATCGGTACACTCTGGTACCGATTGCATTATAGGTAGGGAAAACAGCTTTATTTTTAAACTCCAGACAGGACCTTAGCGACCTTCATACATGATTTTCCAATTCTTATTATTACGTTGCAAATACAGGCGTTTGCTCACATCACTCTGGTAATTGCTGGACTGATAATCCTGCTGGAAACGCGCCACTACAATATCTTTTTTTCCTGTCGAAGTCTCAGGATAGGCCAGTAAAGAAATATCAGATAGTTGTATTTTCTGATACGACTTGTTACGTGCAACTCGCCGTTTACGCTGGCTCCAGCTTTTCAGATCATAACCCTGGCTCCAGAAATCATGACTGTAATGACTGAGATAGCGATCCACATCCAGACTTTCCCAGTCGCGTCGCCAACCTTCAAGTGCGGCCAAAAGATTGTTGCGCTCTTGCAGCCAGCGTTTGGGCGTTAACCAGTCTACTTTCTCGACTATAACGACCGGAGTTGCGCCTGGGCGCAACTCTTTTTTCAAAGAATTGAAGTCAACATTCGTCAGCACCATGCAGCCTTCACTATCCAGTGGTGGACGGCTGTAATAGTTACTTTCGGTGCCGTGCAACCAGATGCCGTAACCGGTTTTACCATGCCGCCGATCCAGTTCGTTAGGGTAGTTAAGAGGAAACGCACCCACGCCGTATTTATCCGGCAGTTTTTCCTTGGGAATCCAGGAAGTGATGAAATAAACGCCCTCGGGTGTACGTAAATCACCGCTCGTATATTTGTTGCCCTCTTTCTTACCCGTGCTGACATAATAGTTTTGCACCAGTTTCGGCGGTTGATTTTTCTGCCGCTGATAGACATAGAGCCGGTGGCTGGATTTTTCTACCAGTACCGCATATTTTACCGATTCGCCCAGCTTCAGAATCTGTCTGGGCAACCGTGGGGGAATATTATTGAAATTTTCAGTATGCTGACGCAGGCCATCGAGTCGAAACTTGACCTCCAGGCGCAGCGCGTTTAGCTGCCGGGCAACCTTCTTTGAATTCAACTGACTCAGAATCCTGTTTTTCCCAATATCCCTTAACGCCACCACGCGGGAAAGAAGAATATCGCCCCGAATCAACGAGGCGAGATGAAAATCCGGCACCTGTTGCAGCAGATCATCCAGTTCTCGCAGAGCCAGTTCGGGCTTGCCCGACTTGAAATTGATCAATCCACGAAGCAACTGTGCTTCATAATCCTGCGGGTAGGCATCCAGGCGCAGATCAAGTTGTTTTAAAACATCATCGACTTTACGGGGTAAGATATGTCCGGAAGACGATGCCGTGGTTTCCAGGCTTGCCAGCATTTGCACTTGTTGTGCCTGCACTGGGGCCGTCAACAAGAGTAGAGAGGAAAGGAAAAGAACAAAAAATCTTAGCATACCTGCGATCACTTCCTGCTTACAATGAACGTTCGAATAGAATGCGCCAACCCTCGGGCGAGGATTTCAACATGATCTCCTTTCGGGTTCTATCCCGATAAGTATCCGACTGGTAACGTTGTAAAAAACGCACCCACGCCAGGCCCTTGCCGGCAGACTGAATCTGAAAATCATTGAGCGTAATCTTGACCCAGGCCGGACGCCGTAAACGCAAGCGGCGCTGCTGTTCCCAGCGACGGCGACTCATACCTTTTGCCGGTCGGAAGTCTGGTGCATAAAAGGAAAGATAACGATCCACTTGTTGCGCAGACCAGGCGCTGGCCCAGCCCTGCAAAGTCAGAAGGATCTCTTTATCTGCCTGTTTTGATGCCACAGGCAATTTCTTAGCCTGGGCAAGCACTTTGGCAACAAGCTTCTGTACATTTTGTTTTTTTCCGGCTTCCTGTGCGCTATCCAGATCCAGTGCCACCTCTTTCAGACTGAGCTGCTGTG
>UOFZ01000097.1_pt1 | contig 31974 bp, 24 predicted proteins | sample 1989551 | NCBI WGS metagenome assembly UOFZ01 (sample SAMEA4712198, study PRJEB27164) | hydrothermal vent metagenome | biome: marine basaltic hydrothermal vent biome; feature: marine hydrothermal vent; material: mineral | place: Pacific Ocean | collected 2011-06-14/2011-07-23 | depth 1691 m
ACCGGATTGTGCCGGCCCGTATCCAGCATCAGATCATTGATGCATACCATGGGCCATTAAAAGTGTTTTCCATGCCGGATGCCGATCATGATACACCGCTGACGGAGGCTGATCTGGAACAATTGCGTCATCTGGTTGACTGGCTGTACGGGGTTGCTACTTCAGGGGCTGATTGATTTCAGCATCCGACAATATCAAATTGAAAGAAGAGCAATGGGGTAAAGTCCTGCGATACAATAATTTGAATTTCTGCATAATCAGAAACATCTAACTTCACACTTATGTTTTAACGGGACAGCAATAAGAATATATGTAAAAATCAATTGAAACTGACTCTTTTAGTCTTGATTCTTAAACCGTGGCAGGTGGCCTGTAGCAATATGGTATGCTCGATTGAATAAATCACTACTTCGTATTGCTTTACTTGGCGCAATAACCGGTTTGATGGCGGGCGTGCTGGTCACCCTGTTCAGGTTTTCGATCGAGTTAAGCCAGACACTGTTACTGCCGGATGGGAGAGTCGGAAACTATGAAGCGCTGCCGGGCTGGCTGAAATTTTTGCTGCCGGTTTTCGGGGGACTGGTACTGGGTTATATTTTTGAAAAACTGCCGATTGATAAACGCTCGGTCGGCATTGTGCATGTGCTCGACTATTTGCGTTTTCGAAAACAGCGATTGCCATTCGCCAATGCAGTAGTGCAGTTTTTTTGCGGACTGATCGCCATCGTCTCCGGCCATTCGGTTGATCGTGAAGGCCCCGGTGTTCATCTGGGCGCATCCAATGCGGCATTGCTTGGTTATAAGATGCATCTTTCGGAAGATGAAAATTATCTTCTGGCAGCTGCGGGCGGTGCAGCAGCGATTGCGGCTGCCTATAATACTCCCCTGGCAGGCGTTATTTTTGTGATTGAAGTCTTCAGGGTGCGATATGCTGTAAATCACATCGTTCCGGTTATCGTTGCCGCCGTCATTGGCGCTGTTATCAGTCGTATTGTCTATGGGCATCATCCGGCTTTTGCCGTTCCCGCTCTTTCTATCGGCTCACTTGCCGAGCTACCCGTGATTATGTTGATGGGGAGCATAATTGGTATTCTGGCTGCTGGTTTTATTTCCGCTACCGGCATTACTGCAAAATATACACGTTCATGGCGGCCGCTTGTCGCTTTTGTGTGTGCAGGTCTGATCACAGGTTTACTGGCGCAATGGTCGCCCGCCATCATGGGCGTGAGTTACGATGCAGTGAACCGTATCTTTATGAGTAGCATGAATGTGCAGGCGCTGTTTTTACTGCTGCTCGCCAAATTTATTGCCACAACGATTTCAATCGGGGTGCGCATCCCCGGCGGCATGATTGGGCCGTCACTGATCCTGGGGGGGGCGGTCGGTGGATTAGTTGAACTGCTGGTTCAGGGCTGGTATCCCTTTTATGAAGGCTCAGCCGGTTTTTACGCCATTATCGGCATGGTTGCCATGATGGGAGCGACCTTGCGCGCACCACTGGCCGCGCTTGTCGCATTGATAGAGTTGACCGGGAATCTGCACATCATTCTACCCGGTATGATCGCGGTGGTCACGGCTGAAATCGCTACCCGTGCTCTGGTGGGAGACAGTTCGGCCTTTACGGTTTTGCTCAAGGTTAAACATGAGCGTGAAGCACAGGCTGTTGGCGGTGATGAGCGGGCAGCAGAAAAAAACAAAGACGCTAATGTTTAAAGCCGGGGGAGACTGCTGTTTTTTTAGCGCATCATTATTTCTGTTCGGGCATGCCTTGGCCTTTAAAAAAGGCCAGTAACAAACCCTGAAACATATCACAACCAAAGTTCATTAGTATCTTCAGTTGCAAAGCTTCCTCAACACCCTCGGCGATAACCCGAGAACCGAGGGTATACGCTATATCGATAATTGATTTTAACCAGCGTTTGCAAATTAGTAACTACTCATTCATATTTTAAGCTCGGCAGGATTCAGGACAAATGCGCCATAAGGAAGTCAGTAAACAACTTAACTTTGGCCGGTAAATATTCTCTTGGTGGAAAGCAATGCACTGGAATTTGAGGTTTTGAGTGATGCTGGTAACAAGGTGGCTCGCCAGTTTACCCGGGTTTTTAAAAATGCCGACGAACCTATAAGCAGCATAGCTGAATTGGGTTACGATTTTTACAGTTTTTATGATGACAAATCCGTCGAGCTACCCGTGTCCGCAACCTTTATTATCGCCCCTGACAAGCGCGTTATATTCGCCGAATCAGAAGGTGGCGATTACCGAAAGCGTACCGAACCCCAGCTAATCTTAGAAGCATTACAATCAATACAATAAATACAATAAATACTCATTCAACAGATTGCAGCATTTTCCGAAATTTTATAAATGCTCCACCAGCTTTTAGTCGGTGGAGCATTTACTGCTTAAGGATTAAACCCGCCAGCCATTTCAGGTTTTGGTTTCCATGCATTTTCGCATGAAGGCGTAGTACATCACCGGAATAATGATCAGGGTTAAAACGGTGGATACCAGAATACCAAAAATCAGTGAAATGGCCAGACCACTGAAAATAGGATCATCCAGAATAAACAGGGCGCCGAGCATGGCCGCCAGGCCGGTCAGGACGATGGGTTTGGCACGCACCACGCCAGCACGAATAACTGCATCGGCAAAAGCGACACCATCTGCTACCTGCTGATTGATAAAATCCACCAACAGAATGGAATTTCGCACGATGATGCCAGCCAGAGCAATCATGCCAATCATCGAGGTGGCGGTAAACTTCGCCCCGAGCAGGGCATGGCCCGGCATGACCCCGATGATAGTAAGAGGGATCGGTGCCATGATAATAAGAGGAACAATATAGGATCGGAATTGAGCTACCACCAACAGATAGATCAATAACAAACCAACCGAATAGGCAATACCCATATCACGGAAGGTTTCGTAGGTGATCTGCCATTCCCCATCCCACTTCATGCTGTAACGATAGGGGTTTTCCGGAGCTGAGATCAGGTATTGCTTAAGTTTACCTCCATAGGAAAAAACTTTGTCGCGGATGGTCGACATCATATCGAACATGCCATACAAAGGACTATCCAGCGGACCGGCCATGTCCCCGGTAACAAAGGCTATCGGTAATAGATCCTTGTGATAGATCGCATGCTCACGACGGCTGTCGATAAACTGAACGATATCCGCCAAGGGTACCAGCCCACCATCCTTGCTGCGCACTCTGAGCGCGAGGATATCATCAACCCGTGCTTTGGCGGCCACCGGAAATTCCAGCCGCAAGGGCAAGGGGTATTTTACGTTGCCCACATGCAGATAGCTTACATCCTCACCGCTTAGAGCGGCTGACAGGGTAGTCACTATCTCTTGCTGGCTGACACCGCGCAGGGCGGCTTTCTGTTGATCTATTTTAATGATCAGCTTGGGCGCTTCCGCTTCAATGGAATCGTCCACATCGACCACGTCGGGGGTATGCTCAAACACGGATCTGACTTCAGCGGCTACTTTACGCTGCCCCTGATCATCGAGTCCGTAAATTTCCGCTACCAGCGGTGACATGACCGGTGGTCCCGGCGGCACTTCAACGATCTTTATATTGGCATGATAACGTCGAGCAATTTTGTGCAATGGCGCACGCAGACTGAGCGCGATCTCGTGACTCTTGCGCTCACGCTTATGTTTACCCAGCAAATTGATCTGGATATCACCGACATTGGCGCCCTGACGCAAATAATACTGACGCACCAAACCGTTAAAATTGATCGGCGAAGCACCACCGGCATAAACCTCGTAGTCGATAACTTCCGGCACCTGCGCAATACGCCGACCAAGAGCGGCCATCACCCTTGAAGTCTGCTCGATGCTTGTGCCTTCCGGCATATCCACGACCACCTGGAACTCGGATTTGTTATCGAAAGGCAGCATTTTCAGCACAACATGCTTCGTGACTACCAGCCCAACCGAAGCCAACAATAAAACGATAATACCCAGCAACAACAACCAGCGGCGCTTACGACCGGCCGCTCCCACCAGAAATAGTCCAATAAAGGCACTGAAACGACGCTGGAAAGCCGTTGTTGTGGTTGCATCTTCAGCAGCGTGATGCGGCGAAGGCCGCAACACGCGATTAGCCAGCCAGGGCGTTACGATAAAGGCAACCGCTAACGAGATCAGCATACCAATGCTGGCGTTGATCGGAATCGGACTCATATAAGGTCCCATCAGACCGGTAACAAAAGCCATGGGCAGCAAGGCGGCAATCACAGTAAAGGTGGCCAGGATGGTCGGCCCGCCGACTTCATCTACCGCCTGCGGGATAGACTCGGTTAACGACTTGTCCCCCATTTGCATGTGACGGTGAATATTCTCCACCACCACGATGGCATCATCCACCAGAATACCAATGGAAAAGATCAAGGCAAACAGGGACACCCGATTAAGGGTAAACCCCCAGGCCCAGGAAGCAAACAGCGTAATCGAAAGCGTAATCGCCACCGCCATACCCACGATGAATGCTTCGCGCCAACCCAGTGTAAACAGCACCAGCAATACCACAAAGCTGGTAGCAAAAATCAGTTTGCCAATCAGTTTTTTCGATTTTGCATCGGCTGTCTTGCCGTAGTTGCGGGTCACGGTGACGTTGACGCCTTTGGGGATAAAAATACCCTTGAGCTGATCGACACGTTTGATAACCTGATCAGCAATCTGAACTGCATTGGTACCCGGCTGCTTGGCAATGGCTATAGTTACCGCCGGAAATTCACCTTTGGCATGGATACCTTTTGCCGCCGCCGCAGGTCCGGTTCCAAGCCAGGTATAGCTCTTCGGCTGAGCCGGTCCACGGCGCACCGTGGCCACATCCCGCAGGTAAACAGGTTTACCCTTATGCACACCAACAATTAAATTTTGCACATTATCTACCGAGCTCAGAAACAGACCGGTTTGCACAGCAATTTCCTTATTGTTGCGCACCATGAAACCTGATGCCCGGGTTGTATTACTGAGCTGCAACGCATTGCGTAAATCATCGACGGAAAGATTATAGGACGCCAGCGAAGCCGCATCGAACAACACATGCACGACATCTTCTGGACCGCCCAGAGTATAGATATCCCGCGTACCCGGTACGCGTTTGAGTTCCGCTTCGATAGCATGCGCCACCTGCTTGAGTTCATAACCTCCGCGGGTTGGATCTTTGGTCCATAATGTCAACCCCACGATAGGCACATCATCAATGCCTTTGGGTTTAATGATCGGCTGTGCTACGCCCAGCCCCCGTGGTAGCCAATCCTGTTTCGAATACACGGCATTGTACAGTCGCACAATCGCCTGGGTTCGATCCTCGCCCACCTTGAATTCGACAGTCAAAACCGCCATGCCCGGTTTTGACACCGAGTAAACATGTTTAAGACCTTTAATTTCCGACAAGATCTGCTCTGCCGGCGTACTCACCAGTTCTTCAACCTCTTTCGCTGAGGCACCGGGAAAGGCGATGAAGACATTGGCAAAAGTCACATTGATTTGCGGCTCTTCCTCTCGCGGCGTATTCATTACCGCAAAAACACCGAGACAAAAACCCAGCAGCGCCAGCAGTGGCGTAATTTCCGAATTCTGAAAGGCGCGTGCGATAAGTCCGGAGATACCCAGTTTTTTACTCATGATGCTGAATCCGAAACCAGTTTGCTATTTTGTTCTTTGAGACGCACGGTGGCCGCCAGTGGATCAATCGCTATACGCTCACCTTCATCCAGACCGGCCAGGATCTCGATCTGATCATTATTGACCACCCGTCCCAGGCGCACCTGGCGCATGCTGATTTGGCCATCTTTGTCCATGACATAAACCGCACTGACTTCGCTGCGATGCGTCACTGCGCGAATGGGCACCAATAACTTTTTCACTTCACGGGTCACAAAAGCCACTTTGACGGCCATGCCGGGGTACATGCCGTGCTGGCCCGGCGGCAGGTTGACACGTAACAGAAATGTATGACTGACAGGATCGGCATAGGGACTGATAATCATGGATTTCGCAACCACACTCTGAGCCTGGCCCTGCTCAAATTCCGAACCCGAAATAACCCGCGCACGTTTCAGTTTGCGCACCACATTAATAAGATCCTGCGGCAGATTTACCGAGGCACGCAGAGATTCCAGCGATAGACCAGTGAACAGAGGTTGTCCGACTCTTGCCGTTTCACCAACCTCGATATAACGCTTGACCACGATACCGCTATAAGGTGCACGTACAACTGTATTTTCCAGACTCTCCTGCGCCTGATCCATCTCTGCCTTGGCCGATTTCAAACGCGCCTCGGCCTTGTCCAGCAAGGAACGCGCTACCAGTTTCTTTGCATGAATTTCCTTTACTCGCCGATATTCAGCTTCAGCTTCGACATGGCGTGCCCGGGCCGCATTGAATCTGGCCCGTTGATCCCGATCCCGCAGACGCAACAGTACATCCCCCTTATGCACCACGTCATCCACATCAAAATAGATTTTGGTTACTCGGCCTGAGGTCTGGGCCGATACCGTAGCCTTGTTGACCGCTTCGATGACGGCATCAAGGGTACGTTCCTCAACAACCTGCTGATACTGGGCGGATACCCACTTCAAGCTACCGGTTTCTGCCTGTACGCGGGCCGAAACAACAACACCGGTGAATAGCAGGTAAAACATAAAACGACTGAATCGGGTATGAACAAAAAAAACGGCGGGGGAGAAACGCGACATGAATGGAGTCCTCTTCACAATACGTCATTACGCAGGGCTACGGCATCATAGCAGTCAAAATTGACAATTCAACTATAAGTAGTCTTTAATCAGGACAATAAAGGCAGATTTCAACTCCCAAGCCTACTCGCAGGAGAAACAGAGTGAGTCCCTAAAAATCTTACGTTTATTTCGAGGACACAACAGATTAATCATAATATTATCTGTTTAATAATTTAGAGTTTCAATATTCAAAGCAAACAGAGACCAGCAATCAGTATTCAATTCCGGCAATACCCGTTAAAATATCCCGCTTCGCATTCACGGATAACGCATCGAGATGGCTCAATATATTTACACCATGAATCAGGTGGGCAAGATTGTCCCGCCCAAGCGCACGATTCTTAAAGATATTTCCCTGTCCTTTTTCCCCGGTGCCAAGATCGGCGTACTTGGCTTAAACGGCTCAGGCAAGTCCACGCTGCTGAAAATCATGGCTGGACTGGACACTGAAATCGAGGGTGAAGCCCGTCCCCAGCCCGGCATCAATATTGGCTACCTGTCACAAGAACCACAGCTCGATCCCGACAAAGACGTGCGCGGCAACGTCGAAGAAGCGCTGCAACACATCAAGAATGCCCAGACCCGGCTGGACGAGGTCTATGCCGCCTACGCCGAACCCGATGCGGACTTCGATGCCCTGGCCAGCGAACAGGCCAAACTGGAAAATATTTTGCAAACCGCCGATGGCCATAATCTGGAACGCAAACTGGAAATCGCCGCCGATGCCCTGCGCCTGCCACCCTGGGATGCTGATGTAACCAAACTTTCCGGCGGTGAGCGCCGCCGCGTGGCACTTTGTAAACTACTGCTATCCGCCCCGGATATGCTGCTGCTGGACGAACCCACCAACCATCTGGATGCCGAGTCCGTCGCCTGGCTGGAGCGTTTTCTGCACGACTTCCCCGGCACTGTGGTCGCTGTTACCCATGATCGCTACTTCCTCGACAATGTCGCCGGCTGGATTCTGGAACTGGATCGCGGCCACGGCATTCCCTGGGAAGGCAATTATTCCTCCTGGCTGGAACAGAAGGAACAGCGTCTGGAAGTTGAGGAAAAACAGGAAACCGCCCGTATGAAGGCCATGAAACAGGAACTGGAGTGGGTGCACACTAACCCCAAGGGCCGCCACGCAAAAAGCAAGTCCCGTCTGGCGCGCTTTGAAGAACTGTCCTCACAGGATTTCCAGAAGCGCAACGAAACCCAGGATCTGTACATTCCACCGGGTCCGCGGCTGGGTGATCTGGTCATCGAAGCCAGCCATGTCAGCAAGGGCTTTGGCGAACGAATGCTTTATGAAGATTTGAATTTCAACCTGCCCCGAGGCGGGATCGTCGGTGTTATCGGTCCCAACGGTGCCGGTAAAACCACCCTCTTCCGCATGATTACCGGCGAGGAAAAACCCGATGGCGGCGAACTGCGTCTGGGGGAATCCGTGAAAATCGCCTGTGTGGATCAAAGCCGCGACGCACTGGATGACAGCAAAAGCGTGTGGGAAGAAATTTCCGATGGTCAGGATATCATCGCTATCGGCAGTTACGAAATTCCGTCACGCACCTATGTCGGGCGATTCAATTTCAAGGGTGGCGACCAGCAGAAAAAAGTCGGCAATCTCTCCGGTGGTGAACGCAACCGGGTGCACCTGGCCAAACTGCTGAAAAGCGGCGGCAATGTGCTGATGCTCGACGAACCCACCAACGATCTGGACGTGGAAACCCTGCGCGCCCTGGAAGAAGCTCTGCTCACCTTCCCCGGCTGCGCCATCGTCATTTCCCATGATCGCTGGTTTCTTGATCGTATCGCCACTCATATTCTCGCCTTTGAAGGCGATAGCGAAGTCGTCTGGTTCGAAGGCAACTACGCCGATTATGAGGCGGATCGCAAACGCCGCCTGGGGGATGACAGCGACCAGCCACATCGTATTCGCTACAAAAAACTAACGCATTGAGTCGCGCAGATCTGAAATGTCGGGTTGAGTAAAACGAAGCCCAACAAATATAACCCAAGAGCATGCAGGCTTATTGTCCCTGCATGCTCTTGACCGGTGAAGGCGCGGACCCTTCCCCTGGCTTTGCCGTTGCCTGGCTATAGGTCAGGACATCTTCCGAGATAACCTCATTAGCGCCATTCAGTACCGAGACTTTCCATTCGCCGGTCCAGCCAGGAACCAAACGCTTGCTCGACCAGACGCGCCAGCGCGCCCCTTTTACGTTGAATTTGACTTCGGCCATGACTTTTCCATTGTATTCCCAGCGATGGGTCGCCGTCTGTCCGGCCATATCACGCAGCTCGGTATAGTAGATCACCTTGTCCGAACGGGTATCCAGCTGTTTGATATTGTCAGTCGGTTCACGATCTTTCACCGCCGAAGTAAATACCGAACGCACCACGCTGCCTCGTGAAAAACCGCTCTGCTCCACGGGCATAGGTTCATTCATTGCCTTCTTTTGTATGCCTGTATCCCCTGCATCACCAGCTTGTTCCTGCATCTTATTATGGCTCTGCTCATGCATACTCGACATATCATGTTCGGCTGGCGCTTGCTTATCCATCTGCATATTGCCATTTTCCGCCCACGCGGGTGAACCCAGCAACAAACCCGTGACTAGCGTGCAGATTAATTTATGCTTCAACTTCATCATTTCCTCCCATTCCCCCGCGGGAATTCATACGGCCTCAAAAAATTCTACTTAAAGCATTCCAATCTAATCCGCCAGACAGCCATTTACAAACCATATTGGCAACTTATCTCTTCGACCGATGATACGAAATGTCTTATTCGTGATCACAATCACAATATAAAGGGCAATCGACGATAGCCTGACGTTATTAAATCATAAATTTTCACTTTAATTTATGATTGTTCGACAAATCAAATGACGCCGACCCTTTTTATTTGGATAATTGCTTTTTTATTCCGAGGTGTTTTCATGCGTAAATTCCGGGGCAACCCTGACTACGATCATCATCAACAGGCCAAAACCGGCATTCTGCTGGTCAACCTGGGGACTCCCGATGCCCCGGATGCCCGATCTATCCGTCGCTATCTGGCAGAATTTCTCAGTGACCCCCGGGTTATCGAAATGCCGCGCTGGCTCTGGAAACTGATCCTCCACGGCATCATTCTGCGTTTTCGCCCAGCCCATATTGCCCCGGCCTACCGCTCTATCTGGGGCAAAGATGGCTCCCCTTTGCTCAACATCAGTAAACAGCAGATCGAAAAAATAAAGTCGCAGCTCTCGCCCCGGTTCAGGCACCCTGTCGAATTTGCCCTTGGCATGCGCTATGGCAAGCCTTCTATCGCCCATGCCCTGCGTGAACTGCAGGCGGCCAACGTGCAACGCCTGCTGGTGTTGCCTCTTTATCCTCAGTATTCCGCCACCACCACTGCGTCGACCTTTGATGCGATTGCTCAGGAGTTGATGAGCTGGCGCTGGATACCTTCGCTACGCATGTTGAATCAGTATCACGACCACCCCGCCTATATCGAGGCTCTGGCAAACAGTGTCACCGAATTCTGGCAAATACAGACACAACCGAACCTGCTGCTCATGTCCTTCCATGGTCTGCCCAAACGCTACCTGTTGGCCGGTGATCCCTATTTTTGCCAGTGCCAGAAAACCGCCCGCCTGCTGGCGGAAAAACTGGGACTGACTGAAAATCAATGGCAGATCAGTTTCCAGTCACGCGTGGGCCGGGAAGAATGGCTTCAACCCTACACCGATAAAACCCTCAAAGCATTACCCAAAGAAGGAAAAAAATCGGTGCAGGTCATCTGCCCCGGTTTTCCCACCGACTGTCTGGAAACCCTGGAAGAAATCAAGGTCCAGAACCGGAAGTGGTTTATGGAAGCAGGCGGTGAACGCTTTGACTATATCCCAGCCTTGAATGCCTCGGCGGAGCATATCGACATGCTGGGTAGAATTATCGAAGAGCAGTGCGGTAACTGGATGAACATAGCGGCGAGTGACGAGGACCGAGGACCAAGGGAATAAGAATACGCTATCCCCCTGTTTTTCCTCGCAACTCGTCCCTTTTATGCCATTCCTGGATTACCCTTCACGTTGAGAATCTTCGGCGTATTCAGCTTGCTTACCTTCGCGACTTTCTCTTCGCGCAGGTATTCCGCCACCACGTCCCAGATGGGCTTGCCCGGTGCTTTTGAACCGACCGTCGCCCAGCCTGCTACGGTGTAGGTCTTGTTGGCGTCAATCAAGGTACCATCATCCAGTCGCATATCGGTAATGCGTTTACTGATGGTTTTGGTCGGGTCAATGGTATAATCCAGACCACCGACGCGCACCATGTCGCCGCCCTGCTGTTTATAGGGATCCAGATTGAACAGGTTGTCTCCAACATCCTCAAGAATATCCTTGATGGTCTGGCCCGTCATTTCACGCACATAGGTTTCCGGATAGGTAATCGCGGTCTGATCCATGACATTTTCCATGGTGATGGTCTGACCGGGCAGGATCGAGGTACCCCAGCGGAAGCCTGGAGACAGGGAAATCTGCGCACCGCCCACTTCACGCAGGGCATCGCAAATCACCTGATCGAAGGTGCCATTAAAATTACCGCGGCGATATAACAAACTATCCGTCACTGCCAGTTCTTCCTGCAACGTCTTGATATAGGGCTTGCGCATACCCTCAATATAGTTAGCCATTTCAACATCAGGTTCCAGCAGGTTGGAGAACACCGGCAATAACTTGTAGTTAAAACCCTGAACCTTGCCATTGCGCACATCAAACTGCATCACACCAAGGAACTTGCCATTGGAACCGGCATTGGTCACCAGCGTTTTGCCGCCCTTGTTGTTGACTACGGTTGGCGCCGGTACACCATCGTGGGTGTGACCACCAAAAATGGCATCGATGCCGCTGACCCGTGAGGCCATTTTCAAATCCACATCCATACCATTGTGCGACAGCACGACCACGACATCAGGTTTTTCTTTGGCCCGAAGTTCATCGACCACCGTCTGCATAGCTTTATCGTTGATGCCGAATGTCCAGTCAGGAATAAAACGACTGGGATTAGCAATCGGTGTGTAAGGGAATGCCTGACCAATAACGGCAACCCGGATGCCATCAGCCATTTCTTTAATGGTATAAGGTTTAAATGCACGCTGGGAATCTTCATCAAACCCGGCATAATCGGCAAACTTGTAGTCAAACGCGGCATCGTCCTTGACGAAAATATTCTGGCTAATAAAGTCGCCGTTGAATTCACGAATATTATCCATAACTTCCGTATCTTTATACGTGAATTCCCAGTGACCGGTCATCACGTCCACCCCCAGTAGGTTACAGGCCTGAACCATGTCCTTACCGCGAGTCCAGTAGGCGGTACCGGATCCCTGCCAGGTATCACCACCATCCAGCAACATGCTGTTGTCTGCACCGAGATCGGCGCGCAGGCGTTTAATCAGAGTACGAAGATGAGCAAAGCCGCCCACTTTGCCGTAGGTTTTAGCCGCTTCGACATAATCCAGATAGGTAAAAGCATGGGCCGCCAGTGTGTTGGGCTGGATACCAAAATGCTTGAGGAATTTATCGCCGACCAGATGCGGCGGCTGTCCCAGCGCCTTGCCCAGGCCCAGGTTGACACTGGGTTCGCGGAAATAAATAGGCAGCAGTTGCGCATGACAATCAGTCATGTGCATCAGCGTAACATTGCCAAATTTTGGCACATGGTAAGTATCTCGGGGTGCCTTCGCAGCAGTACCGGTCTTGCCTGTATTCTTGCTGTCACAACCCGGCAACATACCGGCTGCTGCAGCCATTCCCATCACCTGCATAAACTCACGGCGATTTATCGACATTCTGTTCTCCTCTATCCTGCACTATCTGTTTATTTTATTCTGAAACCACGTTTGTTCCGCCATCCAGGTCAGACTGAATCCGCTTGAGCGCAATCATAGCAAACCCACCGAGTCTTGCAGACCTGGATGGCAACAATTCTGAAATATTTATGATTTTCTATTCTTAACGCTAACTGTTCGCCCATCTGCGTAGCGAAGCCATTGTTTCAGGCTTTCTGTATAGACGCAAAACAGGCCATTTTATTCCATAATTTCAGAGACATTGACAGCAGCTGATATTTTTATCGACATCGTATGTCACCTGATTTTTTCAGGCTTTAGAATATATTGAACAGACAAACATCCTTTAATGATTCTTGATTGTAGAAAATATCTTGGAAAATAAATTTTATGTGGACATAAAACAGAAAACCAGACTCAAAAACCTCGCAAACCCTTTCATTCTCATGTTTTTCCGGTATGCTTTCCGCACAAAAAAACAAATGGTTATTTTTAAATACAATGCCGCCTCAGCCTTTCGAAAAAATCATCAACCGTAAACTGCTGCAAAAAACCAGCAGTAATGGTGAAATCCGCTGTTTTGAAATTCTCAACGATCATTTTATCAGGGCCAAAAAGAACAACCTGTTGGGTGAACAAAGTTACACTCTGAAACTAAACATGCTGCAACCCTGGCCCGTACATCAGCAACGCTTTTCCTGTCGCTGGATGATGAGCCTGATTTACTTTGCCCTGACCCTGCTGGCCTATGGGGTCTTCATATTCCTGCATCCCGATGCACAGATATTGCAGCGCCTGCTGCCCTTTGTCATCATTCTGCTGCTGCTCAGTCTGGGTTCTCTGCTTATGTTCATCTACCACTCACCCAATGTGATGGAATTTCACAGCCGTTACGGAAACTGCGCCTTACTGCATATTCTGCACAATAAGCCCAGCAAAAAGGAATGTCGAAAATTTACCGATGAATTGAAAACCCGGATTCTGCTGACCTCACAGGATGCCAATCTGGATAAAAAACAGATGCTGGAATTTGAACGTGAGGAACTGACCCGCCTGTTTGAAGAAGGGGTAATAGGGAAAGAAAATCATGCTGCAGCCATCAAGCGAATCGAGCAGATAAAAATCTAACGCAAATATTCTTCGCGCCTTTGCGTTGAAAGGTCTCAGCATGCCGCATTGTTGGGCTTCATTTCATTCAGCCCAACCTACAGAATGGGTAGACGCGTAGGGTGGGCACATAAATCGTGCCCACCCTACGCGGCTTTGCGTTGAAAAAAGCCGTTACTGCTCAAGCAGCGCTGGCGCGCCGATCCGACTTGCTGAAGCGGAAACCTTCGCTGTCGGCATCGACGATGATCACATCACCCGCCAGGAACTTGCCCGAGAGAATCTCCTGCGCCAGGCTGTTTTCAATCTCCTGCTGAATTGCGCGTTTCAGCGGCCGTGCGCCATAGACGGGATCAAACCCGGCTTCGGCGATTCTATCCAGCGCGGCATCGGTGATTTCAATATCCATTTGCCGACTGCGCAGACGTTCATGCAGGTACTCGAACTGGATGACTGCGATAGAACGAATCTGTTCCTTGCCCAGCGGATGGAAAACCACCAGCTCATCAACCCGGTTGATAAATTCGGGCCGGAAATGCTGGCCGACAATTTCCATCACTGCCAACTTCATCGCCTCGTAGTTTTCCTCGCCGCTCATTTCCTGAATCTGTTGCGACCCCAGGTTCGAGGTCATGACGATCACCGTGTTGCGGAAATCCACGGTACGGCCCTGACCGTCGGTCAGGCGCCCGTCATCCAGCACCTGCAGGAGAATGTTAAACACATCGGGATGCGCTTTTTCCACTTCATCCAGCAGGATCACCGAATAGGGCTTGCGCCGCACCGCCTCGGTCAGATAACCGCCTTCCTCATAACCTACATAGCCGGGAGGCGCGCCGACCAGACGCGCAACCGAATGTTTTTCCATAAACTCGGACATGTCGATGCGCACCATCGCCTCTTCCGTATCGAACAGGAATTCGGCCAGCGCCTTGGTCAGTTCGGTCTTGCCCACCCCGGTCGGACCGAGGAACAGGAAGGAACCATTGGGTCGACTGGGATCAGACAGCCCCGCACGCGAACGGCGAATGGCATTGGATACGGCCTTGACCGCTTCATTCTGACCCACCACGCGGCTATGCAGCGCCTCTTCCATGCGCAGCAGTTTGTCGCGTTCGCCTTCGAGCATTTTCGACACCGGAATACCGGTCCACTTGGATACAACTTCTGCAATTTCCTCTTCGCCCACAGCGCTACGCAACAGGGTGGTTTCCTGCATCTCCGCCTGCGCTGCCATGTCCAGTTGTTTTTCCAGATCCGGAATGCGACCGTACTGGAGTTCTGACATGCGCGCCAGATCACCCGCCCGGCGTGCGGTTTCCAGCTCCAGCCGCGCCCGTTCCAGTTCTTCCTTGATATGCTGGGTACCCTGCACCGCCGCCTTTTCGGTATTCCAGATCTCTTCCAGTTCGCTGTATTCGCGCTCCAGTGTACTGATTTCATCTTCCAGTTTCTTCAGGCGTTCTTTTGAAGCCTTGTCGCTTTCCTTCTTCAACGCTTCGCGTTCTATCTTCAACTGGATTAGTTTGCGATCAAGCTTGTCCATGGATTCCGGCTTGGAGTCGATTTCCATACGAATACGGGAGGCCGCTTCATCAATCAGATCAATCGCCTTATCCGGCAATTGCCGATCGGCAATATAACGATGTGACAACACCGCCGCCGAGACGATGGCCGGATCGGTAATATCCACGCCATGATGGACTTCGTATTTTTCTTTCAGACCACGCAGAATCGCAATGGTATCTTCCACGCTGGGTTCACTCACCAATACTTTCTGGAAGCGCCGTTCCAACGCGGCATCCTTTTCTATGTACTGACGATATTCGTCCAATGTGGTTGCACCAATGCAATGCAGCTCGCCGCGCGCCAATGCGGGCTTGAGCATGTTGCCCGCGTCCATTGCGCCTTCAGCCTTGCCTGCGCCAACCATGGTATGAATTTCATCGATGAATAAAATGATCTGGCCTTCCTGCTTGGACAAATCGGTCAATACTGCTTTCAGGCGTTCTTCAAAATCACCCCGGTACTTGGCGCCGGCCAGCAGCGATCCCATATCCAGCGACAACACCCGTTTGTGCTTCATGCCTTCCGGCACTTCACCGTTAATAATGCGCTGCGCCAGACCTTCGATAATCGCAGTCTTGCCGACGCCCGGCTCGCCGATCAACACCGGATTGTTCTTGGTGCGACGCTGCAGCACCTGGATGGCACGGCGGATTTCATCATCGCGGCCGATGACCGGATCGAGCTTGCCCTGCTCTGCACGTTCGGTAAGATCGATGGTGTATTTCTCCAGCGCCTGACGCTGCTCTTCGGCGTTGGCATCATTGATGTTCTGACCGCCACGGATATTTTCGATAGCCTTTTCGAGCGCGCCTTTTACCGCCCCGGCCTTGCGCAGGATATCGCCCAGGGTACCCTTGTCGTCTATCGCTGCCAGGACAAACAGTTCGCTGGAAATAAACTGATCATTACGCTTCTGCGCCAGCTTGTCGGCCAGGTTAAGGAGGCGGGAAAGATCATTGGAGATATGCACATCGCCAGTCGCTTCACCAATCTGTGGCAGGCGATCCAGCGCCTCACCCAATTGTGAACGCAACAGGTTAACGTTGACATCCGCCTGGGTCAGTAGGTGATAAACGCTGCCACCTTCCTGATCCAGCATGGCACTCATCAGATGCACCGGTTCGATGAACTGGTGATCGCGGCCCACAGCAAGGCTCTGGGCATCGGCGATGGCCAGTTGAAATTTGCTGGTAAGTTTATCCATTCTCATAATGGTGTCCCCTGAAGGTATCGGTAAATTCTAGTAACTAGATAGGGGAGGTTTGGAGAAGATTCAAGTCACCGAAGTCGGATTAACCCGCCGCGCCCCCTTATAGGGATAAAGTTGATCCAGAGCTATACTCTGACCCGCTTTCTGCACAATACGAATATGTTCACGGCGAAATTCGCTCGCATTGCGAAGCCCGCAGGAATGCGCCAGCACGTTAACTTCATGGTTTACCCAGTGGGCATACTGAGCCACGCGTTTGGCTTTTACCGGCACCACCAGCCCCCGCTGACGCCATTTGTTATGCGTGGTGATCCCGGTCGGACAGGTGTCCCGATGACATTGCCGCGACTGTACGCAACCCAGCGCAAACATGAAACCACGCGCGCTGACGACAAAATCTGCACCGATACACAAGGCCCAGGCGACCTTGGCCGAGTGCACCAGCTTGCCAGAGGCAATCACCCGGATACGATCCTTGAGTCCATAGGCCATTAGCGTGTCGACCAGAATCGGCAAGGATTCGGTAATCGGCAGACCGACATGATCAGCCAGCAACTGGGGCGCGGCACCGGTGCCGCCTTCACCCCCATCCACGGTAATAAAGTCCGGTGCACAGGCTATCCCTCGACGCAAGATGGTTTCACACAGATCTTCCGGAAATTTTTCCGAACCCACCACAGTTTTAATGCCTACCGGAAGACCGGTGACATCCCGCACACGGTTGATCATATCCAGTAGATCATCGGAGTTTTTTATCTCCTTGTGCCGGTTAGGACTACAGGACACCTCGCCTACAGGGATGCCTCGAATTTCCGCAATTTCTTTGGTTACCTTGCTGGCCGGCAGCACCCCGCCACGCCCCGGTTTCGCCCCCTGGGAAAGTTTGATTTCAAAGGCTTTAACGAAAGGTGCAACTTCACGCAGCCTGTCATCAGAAAGATTACCGTCCTGATCCCGCACGCCGTATTTGGCCGTACCAATCTGATAGATCAGATCACAACCTGCATCACGGTGCCACGGTGACATGCCGCCTTCGCCGGTATTCGCCCAGATGCCCGCCTCCCGGGCGCCACGCACCAGCGCCTCCACCGCCGGGTGCGACAGAGCACCGTAACTCATGCCCGAAATATTAAACAACGAACGTGCATGGAACGGATTTTCGCAGTCCGCACCAATAATCTGAGACGGCGCATCGGTAAATTCCTCCTCCAGCAGCGGGTAGGATGCATTCACAAACAGAATCGATCCGATCTGGCGTAAATCATTGGTCGAACCAAAACCCAGCAGGCCGCCCAGACCTTTGGCCGTTTTATACACCCAGGTGCGGGTAGCGCGATTGAAGGGCAGTTCCTCACGATCACTGGCAAAGAAATACTGACGAAAATATTCGCCCATATTCTCTAGCTGGTAACGCAGACGCCCGATAAGGGGATAGTTGTGACGAATCGCGTGAGTTTTCTGGATCAGATCCTGGATTGCCATTGCCAACAGAACCAGACACACAATCGCCAGTAAAACCCAGAAAATATTGTGTTCCTGGAAGGTATCCAGATCCATCATGCGCTCCTTGTATGAAACTTGCGGTTATTTGCAGGTATATATCGTCATCTGACTGTTTTTATTTAGAAAATTCAGGGAAACATATCCCTCCCTACTGCTTCCCCTGTTTTTCAATATCCATCTCACCAGTAGGGTGGGCACGATTTTTGTGCCCACGCAGAAGACTGACTCGTCACTCGTCACTCGTCACTCGTTCCTTTGCTCTTAATAGCTTGCCCAATTGTTCAAGGCAGATTGTCTGCCCGAGAGCTGCACAGTTCAGTGGCGGAAAAGCCCGTAATCGGGCATGGCCACGTTTGAGTACGGCAAGGATGACATGGCCTTCAGCCGCCGCGCCGCTAACCTGGACAGGATATACTGGTGCGTCGCCCAGCTTGGCCAGCATTGCCACGCCCCGTTTCAGACGCCGGGGAGGGTGACTGGAAAGATGAATTGCCCCCTCCGGAAAAATACCTACCACCTCACCCCGTTTCAATGCCATTAGTGCTTCACGGAATGCCTTTTCAGGCTGTCCTTTACGCTCCACCGGAATACAGCCACCCGCCCGAAAAAACCAGCGCAGGCCAAAACGCTCGTATTCTTCCCGTGCCACCATAAAGCGTACCGGCCTTCGGCAGGCTGCGATAATCAACAGGGGGTCCAGACCGGACACATGATTGCCCGCCAGCAGGACCGCGCCCTGTTCAGGCAGTTCAACAGGCTCATAGTGATAACGGTGATAATACTTCAGAAACAGACGAAACCAGCCATCCAGCAGGTTCACCCAGGGCTTGCCCCAATCTGCCACATTAGCGCGAAAGCCTGCCCAGACAAGGATGATAAACAGGAAAATAACTATCGTGCCTGCGGCAATCAGCATGGTGGTTACCAGGCGGCGAGGGACGAAGAACAGCCCCCTCTTTTCTCATTATCTCTTCGCTCTTGCATCTTTTCCCTTGGTTCTGATTTTTATTTATAGACTTTGCGTTGGAAAAGATCATTGCGCCGACTCACCAAACGGTCCAGAAACAGCAGGCCGTCGAGGTGATCGATTTCATGCTGGACCGCTCGCGCTTCAAAACCTTCCATCTCGTAAACATGGACCTCACCCTGCTCATCCTGGGCCTGCAGTTTGATGGTTTTGGCGCGAATAACATTGCCGGTGTAATCCGGCACCGACATACAACCTTCACGACCTTTGGCCATGCCTTCCCATGCCAGTATCTCAGGATTGATCAGCACCAACCGCCCGTGTTGTTTGATCTTCGGCTTACTGGACACATCGACAATAACCACACGCTGCAAATGCCCAACCTGAGGCGCAGCAATACCTACGCCACCGGGACCGGCGCGCATGGTTTCTTCCAGATCACCAACAAATACCCGCAGGCTTGCATTGAACTCCGTGACCTCAGCCGCGCTTTCCTTCAGCAGCGGATCCGGGTATTTCAAAATTTCCAGTATCGCCATTATCTAGCGCCCATCCATGAAACGTGGGTAAACCATCCTGCCGCAAGCGGACGGAGAATTAAACTCGCCGAGATTAACCCAGAGAGGCAAAGAAAAAATCATTAACCATCAAAATTATGCAATCTCTGCATTTAATACGAACCTTCTACAATATGGACTCTATCTAGCCGAGCATGACATCAATGGGATCAATACTGACTTCGATGCCTTCCTGTTTCACAATCGCCAAGGCCGACTCCAGCGCCGGGATGCCTTCGCCTGCATGACCCTCTATCTGCATGATGTAAACCGGCTCGGCTTCCGTTCCTGCCACATCCGATTCCAGATCCAGAATATGCAGGCCGGCCTCGGCCAGCACCCCGGTCACTTTGGCGACAATGCCCGCTCGATCCGCACCATAAACGCTGATACGCACATCCGGCTGTCGATGATCATGCAGATGTCCTTCAATATGATCGAGATGCACATGCAGGGACAGGGACTCAGCCACACCGTCGATGAGTTCATGCAGGGCATGCAGATTACCGCCAAACTGCACCATCAGCATGATGCTGAAGTTCCCCCCCAGACGCATCATCGACGCCTCGCCGAGATTCGCGCCACCCTCGAACAGAGCCGAGCTTACATGGGCGACAATGCCTGGCCGGTCTTTGCCGACCAGGGTCAACATATACCATTTACTCTCTGTCATGTTTGCTTCCTTAATTTTGGCCCGGCACTAATTTTCATCGCCTCAATGCAGGGCTATATGCGCCCAGTAAATCACCGCAACTCCCAGCAGTATCAGACTTAACTGCTGTACGGTTGCAGAAAAATGAGTTCGTTTGTGCAGCCCCGGAATCAGATCCGCCACGGCAATATAGATAAAACTGGACGCGGCTACCGCCAGCACATAGGGCAGTAAAAACTGGGCATTTTCAAAACTATAATATGCCACCACTGCGCCGATAATACTCGTCAGGCTGGAAAGGATATTAAATAACAGCGCCCGACGACTACTGAAGCCACTATGCAGCAGCACCGCAAAGTCACCCACTTCCTGCGGAATTTCATGGGCCGCTATCGCCAGACTGGTCACTACCCCCAAATGAAAGTCAGTAAGAAACGCTGAGGCGATTAATACCCCGTCCACCATGTTGTGCAAACCGTCCCCCAGCAGAATCAAAAGTCCTGGGGTGACATTCGTATTTGACGGTTCGCTGTGACTATGCGCCTCACAATCCTGGGCGTGACAGTGGCGCCAGAGCACCATTTTTTCCAGGCTGAAGAAAAACAGAATTCCCAACAATATCGTCAATCCCAGACCATGAAAATCCTGACTCAACATCATGGCATGCGGCAATACAGCCAGAAAGGCCGCCCCTAACAATGCACCAATGGCAAAACTAATCAAATGTGGTAGCAAACGCTGGCGCAGCACATCGGGCAAAAATAGATACACCGAAGCCACCAGCACGCTCAGCACACCGCCCAGCAGACTGAAGAGGATGATCCAAACAAGTAAATTCATAAATTATGCGGTACTCATTGAAAGCTTGTATTTTATCGCAGAGGATGCAAAGAACGCAGGAATTTATACCGGCTTTCACTAGTTTCCAAGCTCCTGCCAGGCAACGAGGAACCTTCGGTGTCTTCTGCGGTTAATTACTAGCTCATTCAATCCCCAGCTTCTTGATCCGGTAACGCAAGGCACGGAAGGAAATCCCCAGCAGTTTTGCCGCAGCGGTCTTGTTGTAGCGGGTTTGTTCCAGAGCCTTGATGATGGCTTCCCGTTCCTGATCGTTTAAAGCCGGATCCAGACCCTGCTTCATGCCATCAGGCTTGTCGACAATAATCGTATCCGTAAACTCCGGGCTGGATTCGGGTAATTGCAGATCGTCCACTTGAATCGTCTTGCCATCGCACAGGGTCATGGCCCGCTCCAGAATATTTTCCAGCTCGCGCACGTTACCGGGGAAACGGTAGCTCTGCAAAACCTGCAAGGCCGACTGACTAATCCGGATCTGTGATGTTCCCCAGTTGGCAGAAATCTTGCGCAGCAAATGTTCCACCAGAAGAGGTATATCTTCCGTGCGCTGGCGCAGCCAGGGCATGGGTAACTCGATAACATTGATGCGGTAATACAGATCCTGACGAAAATTCCCCGCCGCCACCATCTGCGCCAGATCCTTGTGCGTAGCGCTAAGGATGCGTACATCGACCGAAACCTCGGTCTGCATGCCCACTGGCCGCACGGCCATTTCCTGAATCGCACGCAGCAGTTTAACCTGCATGTTCAGCGGCAGGTCCGCCACTTCATCGAGAAACAGGGTGCCGCCATTGGCGGCCTGAAACAGGCCATCCTTATCACTGGCAGCACCGGTAAAACTACCCTTTTTGTGGCCGAAAAATTCACTTTCCATCAGTTCGGGCGGAATCGCGCCACAGTTGACCGGCACAAAATGCTGCTCTGCACGCGGCCCCTGTTCATGAATCAGACGCGCCGCCAGCTCTTTACCCGCACCGGAAGGGCCGCTGATGTATACCGGCGCCTGTGAGCGGGCCAGCTTGCTGATGGTTTGCCGGGTTTTCTCCATAATCGCTGAATTACCCAGCAGCATGGACTGGCCTGATGCCGGAGAAGGCTTTGCTTGCTCGCCGAGCTTCAGCGCACTTTTTACCAGATTGCGCAGGACTTTCAAATCCACCGGTTTGGAAACAAAGTCGAAGGCACCCGCCTTGAGCGCCTCAATCGCCGTTTCCATATTGCCATGCGCGGTAATCATGGCTACCGGCACCTGCGGCGCGTGCTCCTGGAGGTGGCGGACAAAATCAATACCGTCCCCGTCAGGCAGGCGCATATCCGATAAACAAAGATCAAAGCTCCCTGCCGCCAGCAGTTTACGTGCGTCATTCAAATTTTGCGCGCAGCGACAGCTTACCCCCATGCGTGAAAGCGTGATCTCAAGTAACTCGATGATGTCGGGCTCATCGTCAATAATTAAGGCCAGATAGTTTTTACTCACCCTCGAATCCCAGTCTGTTTCCTAGTTAGTTCATTTGTCGGCGCGGATCCTGAAAACTGATGCGAAAACAGCTTCCGCCGGTAACAACCGGCATGTATTTCACATTCGCCTGATTACATTCGGCCAGTTCCCGCGAAATATACAGTCCTAGTCCGGAACCTGTATTTGAGGTTGTATAAAACGGTTCAAAGATATGTTCAGCCACATCCTCAGGGATACCGGAACCATGATCAATGACATCCAGAAACGGCCGTTGCCGATCATGCACCATACCGCCGCGCAGCTCCACTCGTGGCTGATAAGGATAGTCCTGACTGTGACGCAGGCCATTTTCACACAGGTTGGTCAGAATCTGCTGCAAATGGGTGGCATCAAAACGAATTTCAATATCCTCCGGATTGACTTCGACCTTCACCTGCTCCTGTTCAGCCGCATGCACAATCATGAAATCATGAATAAATCGCTGCAGAAAATCATTCAAATTGAACACCTCGGAACGGGATTGATCCCGTCGCCGACCCAGTTGCATGATGTTTTCAATGATCGTATTCATGCGTTGTGACTGATCATTGATAATACGCGTCAGGCGCTGATCGTGCTTGTCCAAATTGGGCGATTCAGCCAGCAATTGACCGGCATGGCTGATGGCTCCCAGAGGATTGCGAATTTCATGCGCGATACTGGCGGTCAAACGACCCAGGGAGGCCAACTGCAACTGCTGCGCCCGTTGCGCCACCGCCGAGGCATCTTCGAGAAAAATCAGCACGCCGCTGTTTTTGTCCTGACCAATACGAGCAAAGCGCGGCACAATATTGTGATATTCCGTACTCGGCGCAAAACCCTGTAACTTTGCCTCGGGTTGTTGCTGCCAGTGACGAAAAATATCCGCCAGGGGTGATGATATTTTTTTGAGCACCGGATCATGGGCAATGGACGGCATACCAAACATATGCCAGGCAGATTCATTCATCAGCCGTACCACTTCGTTATTGTCAATCACCACGATGCCGGTCTGCATGCGCTGAATAATATGCTCGGTCAGTTCCGCCATGTTAGCCAGATCCACCCCGCGACGAACAGCCAGGGCCTCGCTCTCGCGGATCCGCCGGGCAAAGGCATGCGTAACAATGGCAGTAATAAACAAGGTCAGCCCCAGGATTCCCGCCTGGATATAGCTGTTACCCAGCATCATCTCGACCATACGATCATTGGCTACTTCGGCCAAAATCAGCAACGAAGCAATCGAAGCCAGAAACAGGGCCTGACGCTGACCGCTAACCAGAATACTGCCACCGGCAATAACAATAATCAGCAAGGTACCGAGACCACTGCTGATGCCGCCACTGGCGTGCATCAGCACTACAGTAGCAAGAATATCGACGCTTACATGCAAATAAATCTGGGTATGAAAACCAGGCCACTGCCAGCGCAATAGAAAAACAAATACACAGGCAAACAACAGATAAAGCAGGGAGGTATAGAAAAACAGACTGGGATCATGACTCGCCAGTGGGTAAAACTGTAAGCCGAAAATAAAAATAAGGACAAAGAAGGCGGATATCAGCAGCCGGTACTTGTTCAAAAACCCCAGTGGCCGCCAGGTATATTCCAGGCTATCCCGGCCCGTACTGTTTTTGAGCTGATTGAGTGGGTTGCCCATATTCAGCTGAAAGAATTATGCGGATTCAGCACGTTTTCGATGTTCATCGGAACAATAATATTTACCCTGCGCCTGCAAGGCTTCATTTTGAGGAACATGCAAGCCACAGTAGGCGCAGCTGACCATGGTTTCAATTTTCTCCGAACGGCCCGATTTTTTCTGATCCCGTTGTTGATCGAGCGAGGCCAGCCAACGACGGGTCATGCTGTAAATCAGCCAGGCAATGATTAAGATAACAACAAGACGAATTAGACCCATAAGGAATTTCCAAAAATTCAAAGACAGGCACAAAGATACAAGGGAAAAGGGGAAAGATACAAGAAGAAAGACATCAGGGGCCACCGTTACTTGTATCTTTCCCCCGGTATCTTGTATCTTAAATAAATACCGGAACTCCGGCAAACCAGGCAATACGAGCAATAAAATGAATCTGCATGAATACCAGGCCAAACAGTTATTCCGCAACCACGGCATTCCCGTTCCCGAAAGCCGGGTCGCCGCCACCGTCGACGAAGCTCTCGCTGCTGCACGGACACTGGGCACCTCGCGCTGGGTCGTCAAGGCGCAGGTACATGCCGGTGGACGCGGCAAAGGCGGGGGCGTCAAACTGCTCGACAGCGAAGATACACTGCGTGACTACGCCACCTCCCTGCTGGGTTCGCATCTGGTCACTCCGCAAACCGATACCCAGGGTCAGCCGGTCAAGCATGTGCTGATCGAGGCAGCCTGCGACATCGAACGAGAACTCTATCTGGGCATGCTGGTTGATCGCGCCTGCTCACGCATCGTTTTCATGGCCTCCACCGAAGGCGGTATGGATATCGAAGAAGTGGCTCACAGCCAGCCGGAGAAAATTCTCACGGTGTTCATTCATCCTGCCGTGGGCCTGATGCCTTACCAGAGCCGCAAACTGGCTTTCGCTCTCGGACTCGGCGCACAGGCCAAAGCCCTGCACCAGATTATGGCCGGACTCTACCGCTTGTTTACCGACAAGGATCTGAGTCTGCTGGAAATCAACCCGTTGGTGCTGAACAAACAAAATGAACTGCTGGCGCTGGATGCGAAAATCAATATTGACGACACGGCGCTCTACCGGCACACCGATCTGGCCGCCCTGCGCGACATCTCGCAGGAAGATGAAAAGGAAGCGCGTGCAGCGGAACATGGCCTCAACTACGTCAGTCTCGAAGGCAATATCGGCTGTATGGTCAATGGTGCCGGGCTGGCGATGGCAACCATGGATCTGATCAAGCTTCGCGGCGGCCAGCCCGCCAACTTCCTTGATGTGGGTGGCGGCACGACGGCGGAAAAAGTCGCCGAGGCCTTCAAGATTATTATTTCTGATCCCCGAGTAAAAGGCATTCTGGTCAACATTTTCGGCGGGATTGTGCGCTGTGATCTCATTGCCGAGGGCATTATTCAGGCAGTCAGGGACGTGCAACTTAAAATTCCTGTCGTGGTGCGCCTGGAAGGCACCAATGCCGAAGCCGGACGCGCCCTGCTGGCACAAAGCGGTCTGGCCATTACCCCAGCGGAAGATCTGGATGATGCGGCACAAAAAATCATCGCCGCCGCCCGCGAGTTGCAACAGGGGGAGGCAGAATAATGGCCATTCTCATTAATAAGGACACCCGGGTTATTTGCCAGGGCTTCACCGGCAAGCAGGGCAGCTTCCACTCTGAGCAGGCTATCGCCTACGGCACCCGGCTGGTCGGTGGCGTTACCCCTGGCAAGGGGGGGCAGACCCACCTCGAACGCCCGGTCTTCAATACCGTGGCCGAAGCCATAAACGAAACAAATGCTGATGCCAGTATGATCTACGTGCCCGCCGCATTTGCCGCCGATGCTATTCTCGAAGCAGCGGACGCAGGCATCAAGGTCATCGCCTGCATTACCGAGGGCATTCCGGTGCAGGACATGCTCAAGGTCAAAGCCGCGCTGGCCAACACCGAAGTCAGCCTTATCGGCCCTAATTGTCCCGGCATTATCACCCCCGGCGAATGCAAAATCGGCATTATGCCCGGAATTATTCACCAGCCTGGCAACATCGGCATTATCTCCCGCTCCGGTACCCTCACCTATGAGGCGGTACATCAAACTACCCAGGCGGGACTTGGCCAGAGCACCTGCATCGGCATCGGCGGCGATCCCATCCACGGTCTGGAGTTCATCGACTGTCTGCGTCTGTTTGAAGCCGATCCCCAGACCCGTGGCATCATCATGGTTGGTGAAATTGGCGGCAGCGCCGAGGAAGAAGCGGCTGAATTTATTCACAACGAGATCAGCAAACCGGTAGTGGCCTACATCGCCGGCGTCACCGCCCCACCCGGCAAACGCATGGGCCACGCCGGTGCCATTATCGCCGGTGGCAAGGGCACCGCCGAGAGCAAATTCGCCGCACTCGAAGCTGCTGGCGTCAGCGTCACCCGCTCACCTGCGGAAATGGGCAGCACCATGCTGGAGCTGCTGGATAATTAAACCTTAATTTTATACCGACAAAATCTTTCACCGCAAAGGACGCAAGGGGCGCAAAGGAAACACTGGATACAAGTTAGCCGTGTACAAAAAAATTTTTCGTATACACTAATATAGCAGGCATAACTTTAATTATTCTTTGCGTCCTTTGCGGTGAAAAAAATCAATAATTAAATAATGAATTCTACCAGCCACCCACCCTCCCTGTGTATCGCCGTTGCCCAGCTTAATCTGCTGGTGGGCGATATCGAGGCCAATGCCACCGCTATTATCGAGGCCGCTTTGTATGCGCGTGATGAACTCGGCGCACAGGCGGTAGTCTTCCCCGAGCTGGCGCTATGCGGCTATCCGCCGGAGGATCTGCTCCTGCGTCCGGGCATGTATGAACGCATCGATGCCGCCATGCTGCGTCTGCAAGCCGAGATAATGGGCATTCATGCCATTGTCGGCTTTGCGCAAAAGACAGCAGCCGGTGTTTATAACGCCGCCGCCGTCATTTGTGATGGGGAAATCCTAGCGCTGGCGCGCAAGCGTTATCTGCCCAACTACAGCGTGTTTGATGAAAAGCGTTATTTTATTGCCGCCGATGACAGTTGCATGTTTGATCTGCAGGGCATGCCAGTGGGCGTCTGTATTTGCGAAGACATCTGGTATCCCGAACCGGCGGCACGACTGCATGCCGCCGGGGCGCAATTGATCCTCAATCTTAATGCCTCCCCCTTTCACAAAGACAAAGGGCCAGAACGCGAAAACATTGTTCGTCAACGCGTCAGCGAAAACGCCATTCCCATTCTTTATGCCAACCTGGTAGGCGGCCAGGATGAACTGGTTTTCGACGGTGCTTCCTTTGTGATGTCGGCCACAGGACAGATCAGCCAGCATCTGCCACACTTCGAGGCCGGCGTGTTCCCGCTGCAGTTTGATCTCGAAGACAGGAAAGTTCTGCCACGATCCGCAGCAGCGGCCCTTGCACACGAAACCGATCAGAATGCGCTGATTTATCAGGCACTGGTACTGGGGGTGCGCGACTTTGTGCGCAAGAACGGTTTCAACGGCGTGGTCATCGGCCTCTCGGGCGGCATTGATTCCGCCCTGACGCTGGCCATTGCGGTCGATGCCCTGGGACCGGAAAACGTTGAGGTTGTGATGATGCCATCTCGCTATACTGCCGATATGAGTGTCGAGGATGCCGCTGAGCAGGCACACAAAATGAAAGTGGAATACCATGTGCTGCCGATTGAACCGGCCTTCAATGCCTTTCTCGATATATTGAAAGAGGAATTTGCCGGTCGCCCGGTCGATACCACCGAAGAAAATATACAGGCTCGCTGCCGCGGCGTACTGCTGATGGCCATTTCCAACAAAAAAGGCAAAATGCTGCTCACTACCGGCAACAAGAGTGAAATGGCCGTAGGCTACGCCACCCTCTACGGCGATATGGCCGGCGGCTATGATGTGCTCAAGGACGTGCCTAAAACACGGGTCTATCAACTGTCCCGTTATCGCAACCAAATTGCAGCCGTGATCCCGCAACGGGTGATCGAACGTCCCCCCTCAGCCGAACTGGCGCCGGATCAAAAAGACAGCGACAGTCTGCCAGACTACGATACTCTTGACGCCATCCTTGAACGCTATGTGGAACAGGATCAGGGACTGGAAGACATCGTTGCCGCCGGCTTTGACCGGGAGACCGTTGCAGGCGTCTTACAACGGGTGGATCGCAACGAATACAAACGCCGCCAGGCCGCGCCGGGAATCCGTATCAGCCCACGCGCCTTTGGCCGCGACCGTCGCTATCCCATTACCTCAGGCTATGGCCGTAACCGAACATAAAACTTAAAATAATTGAAAATTAACGTAAAATAGACAATCATGGCGTCTGTTAGCAGGCAAAACTTTTAACTAGCTAAACAGGTTCATCTACAAACAGAAGGACGGCCAAATGAAAAAAATTGAGGCAATCATCAAACCTTTCCGACTGGATGACGTGCGTCAGGCGCTCTCCGGTATGGGCATCACCGGCATGACAGCGAGTGAAGTCAAAGGCTTTGGCCGACAAAAGGGGCACACCGAACTATATCGTGGCGCGGAATATGTCATCGACTTTCTACCCAAGGTAAAAGTGGAAATCGTGGTAGCCGCCAGCATGGTGGATCAGTGCATCGAGGCCATCACCAATGCCGCACGCACTGGCAAGATTGGCGATGGTAAGATTTTTGTCAGCGATATTGAACGCATCGTGCGCATTCGCACCGGCGAGGAAGGCGAAGAAGCGATCTAACAAATAGGAACGAGGGATGAATCAAACCTAAACGACTACTTCATCCAATCAAAATAACTTAACCAACCACCGGTTTTCCTCGTCGCTTGTTCCTGATACTCAGGATAATTCATCTTCAGCACCCGTTTTGAGTCCTGCGCCAGTTTAGGCAAGCCCAGTTCGGAGTAGGATTTCACCATAATCGCCAGCGCCTCGGGGACAGCCAAGGTACCCTGATAATTTTTCACCACATACTGGGCACGCTTGGCCGCAGCGACAAAGGCACTACGCCGGATGTAGTAGTTCGCTACATGCAGTTCATATTTCGCCAGTCCCTCTCGTAGTTGCCGCATTCGCTGAATCGCATCCCGATCGTAGCGGCTATCGGGGAAACGCCTCACCAGTTCAGAGAAATAATGGAAGGCTTCACGCATGGACCGGGGATCACGCTCGGTCAGATCCTGGTTAAACCAGCGCGACATAAACGACTGTTCGCCATCGTAACGCGCCAGTCCGCGCAAGTAATAAGCATAATCAACGCTGCGATGATCCGGATGGAGCTTGATGAAGCGTTCTGCCGCCAGAATAGAGGACTCATATTCCTGCGACTTATAATAAGTATAGGCTATTTCCAACTGCGCCTGCTCGGCATAGGGACCATAGGGAAAACGGGACTCCAGACGCTGGAAATACTGGATAGCACTCTCGTACTCACCATCATTAAGATATTCATGGGCATCATGATAGATTTCCGCGGCCGTCTGTCCCGCAGTGGGATCCTCGTCCTCCACCGTGGCGCAGGCACTAAGAAACAGCAATAAAACGAGAACAGGTAAAAGGCGTAGCATGGGATTCCAAACATAGTGACAAAAGAAAATGAGTATACCGCTGATAGCGAGTATTATGAACGACTGAGTCAATTCACCGAGAAAAAATTTACCGCCTATGCCCGAAAATATTTCCCTGAAAGCCACCATTCCCGAAGTTCTGCAGGGTAAACGTCTGGATCGGGCGCTGGCCGACCTGTTTCCTGATTATTCACGTTCACGCCTGCAAAAATGGCTCAAGGACGGTCAGATCACCCTCGATGGCCGACATGTTCGCGCCCGTGAAAAAGTCTACGGCGGCGAAGAAGTCAGAGTTCAGGCCAGCCTCGAAGAAGAGGGCAACTGGCAAGCCGAAGCCATTCCCCTTGATATTGTTTTCGAAGATAAGCACATTCTGGTTATCAACAAGCCGGCCGGGCTGGTGGTACATCCCGCCGCCGGGAACCGCAACGGCACCATGTTGAACGCCCTGCTGCACCATGCGCCCGAGCTGGCCCAGGTTCCACGCGCCGGTATCGTCCACCGGCTGGACAAGGATACCACCGGCCTGCTGGTAGTGGCGCGCACCCTGCCAGCACAGAAATATCTGGTAGAGCAGCTACAGGCGCGCACCTTCCTGCGCGAATACCTGGCCCTTGCCAATGGCGTACCGGTGGGCGGCGGCAGTGTGGATGCACCGGTTGGCCGGCATCCCGTGCAGCGCAAACGCATGGCCGTGGTCGAGAGCGGCAAACCGGCACGCACACACTACCGCATTCGAGAGCGTTTCCGTCATCACAGCCTGCTCAGCCTGCGCCTGGAAACCGGCCGCACCCACCAGATCCGGGTGCATATGGCCCATATCCAGCACCCCCTGATCGGCGATCCCGTCTATGGCGGCCGACTCAAACTCCCGCCCAGGTGCAGCGAACAACTGATGCAGACTCTGCGAAAATTTCATCGCCAGGCCCTGCACGCCACCCGACTTGGGCTGGAACATCCTGTTAGTGGCGAACAACTGGAGTGGCAGGTAGCGATGCCGGAAGACATGCAAGGCTTGCTGAATGCCCTGCAGGAAGATGCGGAGCAAGGCATCAAATAACATAATATCAGGTTATCAACATGAACATGAAAGTATCCGACAATCTACTCATTAAAATGAAAATACTCAAAGAATCAGGCTTTGAGCTAAAGCCTGAGTTTATAATCATGGACTTTGGGTGTGGAGCAGGACAAGTTGTTCATGAATTGCGTAATCTTGGGTATAAGGCATTTGGTTGCGATATAAAAATAGATACCCAGTCAATCCATGATAAAAATATAATTCGATTAATCAATTTTAGCCCCTACAAACTGCCATTCGAAGATAATATCTTCGATCTTATTCTTAACGACCAGGTCTTTGAGCATGTTCAAAATTATCCCGAAGTCATTTCTGAAATAAACAGGGTTCTAAAGCCTGATGGCTGTTGCCTGCATATATTCCCATCTCGGTACAGGCTAATTGAGTCTCACGTATATGTCCCATTATCATCAATAATCAAATCATATCCATGGTTGTTATTTTGGGCAAAAGTGGGAATTCGCAATGAATTTCAAGCTGACCTTTCAGCAAAAGAAACCGCAACACGAAATCATGATTACTTAAGGGGCCATACCAATTATTTATCTAAAAAACAGATAACGAAACAGTTCAATGGACATTTTAATGATATTGTTTATTGTGAAAATTTATTCCTAAAACATTTAAAGGGGGGGCGCTATATATATGCTTTATCTAAAATCTTCCCATTCATCCCTTCACTTTATAGCACCTTCAAAACCAGGATTTTACTGACAAAACACTCGGCAGAACGAAAATAACGCATCACAGGCACGCCCTTCGAGCATTCAACAATATTAACACTGCCGCCTAAAGTTCTGGACTTTACTTTCACTCTCAATCCAATCTGCACAATGTATAAATTTTAATGTCCCCATTCACTTTCAAGCCCGAACAATGGCTCATCCCCGACTGGCCTGCACCTGACAATATAAGAGCAGGAACAAGCCTGCGTAATGGCGGAGTCAGCCTGGCGCCCTATGGTTCTCTTAACCTGGGGGACCATGTAGGCGACAATCCTGCCGCCACAGCTGAAAACCGCCGCCGACTGAATTTACCCACAGAACCCATCTGGCTTCAACAAACCCACAGCACTCGCATTATTGATGCAGCCGATGCCCCAACGCAGGTTGAGGCCGATGGTAGCTACACCACTCAGGCCAATGTAATCTGTGCCGTACT
>UOFZ01000104.1_pt1 | contig 31765 bp, 30 predicted proteins | sample 1989551 | NCBI WGS metagenome assembly UOFZ01 (sample SAMEA4712198, study PRJEB27164) | hydrothermal vent metagenome | biome: marine basaltic hydrothermal vent biome; feature: marine hydrothermal vent; material: mineral | place: Pacific Ocean | collected 2011-06-14/2011-07-23 | depth 1691 m
CATTTAAAAAGAAGTCATATAATTTAGTTGCACGGTGTTGGCTGTGGTTGATATTGGGTATTCTCTTGCCGCCCCCTGTTACTCTGCTTCTACGATTATATGAACACGACAACTATCCTGACACAGGGGGTGTGTGCTGCGCTTAAGCTTTCTGCCATCTAACTTTTTCATCCTAATATTACAGCATGTTGGCTAATTAATGCGTGCCTTAGTAACCTATTTTCCCTAATGTTTTTATCACTGTGTCCGATAAAAAGTCTGGTTTCTATTGAAATATCACCGTTATATAAAAATCCTGAATATTTACGGGCATGATGCCGCACGCTTCATGTCATTGACAAACAATGATCGCCGACAGGGGTGGATATGAGAATTGTAATTGTGGGTGGAGTGGCAGGTGGCGCATCGACAGCCGCCCGTTTACGTCGACTTAATGAAGGTGCGGAGATTACTGTTTACGAGCGCGGGGAACAGGTTTCCTATGCCAATTGCGGACTTCCCTACCACATTGGTGGGGTAATCCAGAAACGTGATGCTTTACTGGTTCAGACTCCGGGCAAACTGAGACTGATACTCAACATTAACGTAAAAATTCTGTCTGAAGTCACGGATATTAATACGCAGGAAAAAACCGTCACGGTTAAAAACCTGAAAACAGGGGAAGAATTCCAGCAAAGCTGGGATAAACTGGTCTTGTGTCCTGGTGGTTCCCCCATGCGTCCCCCCATAGAAGGAGACGACCATCCTAAAATATTTACCCTGCAAAATGTTAGCGATATGGACAATATCAAACGTATTGTTGATAACAGGGCAAAAACCGCACTGGTTCTGGGGGGCGGATTTGTTGGCGTCGAGGTAGCCGAGAACCTGCAAGAACGCGGCATGCTGGTCCATCTGGTGGAAAAAGGAGAACAGATCCTGCCGTTCCTGGATAAGGAGATGACCAATGATCTGGAAGGCCATATGACTCGCAACGGCGTACGCTTATATCTGTCCAACAGCATAAAGGCCTATCATGACAACAAGGGAAAAATAAACTGTGAATTACAAAACGGTGAGAACCTCTCCGTTGATTTTGTTGTAAATGCAGTGGGCGTAAGACCAAATATTACTCTGGCACAAAAAGCGGGTCTTGAGATTGGTGAACGTGGAGGCATAAAAGTTGATCAGTTTATGCGAACCTCCCATCCGGACATCTATGCTGCCGGTGATGCCGTCGAAGTGAAGGATTTAATAACAGGACAGCCAACACTGTTACCGTTAGCCGGTCCTGCCAGTCGCCAGGGAAGATGTATCGCCAACCACATATGCGGCCATGAAACGCCGTTTACTGCTGTGCAGGGTAGCTCCGTTCTTAAAGTTTTTGACATGACCGCAGCGGCAACCGGTGCCAATGAAAAACGTCTTAAAGCTGCGGCTATTCCTTACGAAAAAGTCTATACCCATCCAGCCGGTCATGCCAACTATTATCCTGGCACATCAGCCATGCAGTTTAAATTATTATTCTCACCGGATGACGGCAAGGTACTGGGTGCACAGATTATCGGGTTTGACGGTGTAGATAAACGTATTGACGTACTCGCCGTAGCAATACGGGCCGGTTTCACAGTCTATGATCTGGAAGATCTGGAACTTGCCTATGCCCCGCCTTATGGTTCTGCAAAAGATCCAGTCAACATGGCCGGATTCGTGGCAACCAACCTTTTGAAAGGGGATGCACCACATTGGTACGCAGAAGATTATGCTTCATTTGGAAGTGATGACGTAGTCATTGATGTACGCAACGAATGTGAATACGAACGTTGGCATATCCCGGAATCAATTAATATACCTTTATCATGTCTCCGTGGTGAACTGGAAGATATTCCGGTAAACAAGAAACTTTACATCTACTGCCGAACCGGATTCAGGAGCTATCTGGCTCTGCGAATTCTGAAACAATCTGGTTTTAAAGAGGTTTATACGCTATCAGGCGGCGCCCTGACATTTAACACCCTGACCAGAGAAATTCACACTGGCAAACGTCTGGTCCCGGAAATCGCCTATGGCGAGCAGTGCATCACGGAATTTATACAGGCCACCGGCAAGCTTATTAAAGTCGATGCCAGCCATGTAGGTTTTGCCTCACCACTACAGCTATTACAGCAAAATCTTGACATGATGGGCGTAGGCGATGATGTGTTATTAAGCATTACCGACCATGCTTTTACCAGTTATCTACCGAGTTGGTGCAACACCTATGGGCATATACTCATAGATATTGAACATAAGGGAGAACTGTCCAGGGTAAAGATCCGGAAAGGCGTGGAAATATAGATTTCCTTAATCTCTTCAGGTTTAATCTCTGCGGGTTAAATTCCCCGCTGCTGGCAGCGAAAAACAGTAGGAGCGAGCTTGCGGCGGGGTAGTTTATTCTGATCATCCATGTTTTCATTATGCGTATCCGGGCCGCTACGCCGATCCAGAAACAGGCTGTTACCTTTTCGAAGTTTCGCCTGACGTTTGGCTTCCGAGGCCAGCGCGGCGACATCATGATGTGACTGGCAGCGATTGAGATCCGGTCGCGTTGATCCGATCGAGAGGCTGAGGACAGGAAAAAGCTGTTCTTGTCCCTGCCGGTCACGAGCCAGAATGCCGCCCTGTGTCTGGTCATTGGTCGAATAAAAACTAAGTACTTCGCGGCTAAAAACAGAGAGGATCTTTTCACACCGCATTTGCCAGTCTTCACTGCAAAATATCAGAATAAAATCATCGCCGCCGACGTGGCCGACAAAATCCTGTGCGGGATCGACATGGTCAGTAAATATTTCGGCTACCTTGCGTAGCACCTTGTCGCCCTGGTTATAGCCGTAGACATCATTAAAGGGTTTGAAATTATCCAGATCGCAATAGGCAATGGTGAAGGCTTTTTCTTCCTCCAGCAATTGATCGATCAATTCATAGATGGGCACATTACCGGGTAACAAGGTAAGCGGGTTGGCGTAGCGGGCATTACGGATTTGCAAATCGGTTATTTTTTTCAGCAGATCGACCACCTTGCCGATGCCGACAAATCGGCCATCATCCACCACGATAAAATCATCCTCAATTTCAAAGCGTGTATTATCGGTGATGATTTTGCTTGCCTGTTCCACACTGATGGATTTGTCGACTACAACCGCATTATCTTCCATAAACTCGCTAATGGGTTTGTCGCCATACAGTGAACGGCCATATAGATTGACGAACAGCTCCATCGCAATATTGCGCCGCATCCGGCCCAGAGGTTTCTGCTGCTCATCCACTACTGCCAGGGTCATGAGCGACTTGTTGTTATAAAAAATATCCACCGCATCTTCCACGCGGGCATCGGGCATGACGCAGGGGGTTTCGCGCAGTAGTAAGGCAACGGATTCGGACAGACGGGCAGGCCGGGTTAGAAACTGTCTGCGTTGGCGGTGGCTGAACATTTCCTGACTGACAAATTTCTCGGGTGTCGCCATTGGCCGGGCAATGTAATAGCCCTGGCCAAATTCGATGTCCATGTCGCTGACGACTTCAAATTCTTCAGCAATCTCGATGCCTTCGGCGATGACCTTGCAATCGAGGCCATTGGCAATATCGAGGATGGAACGGACAAATTCCTGTTTGACCTTGTCTTCATGAATACCCTGAATGAAATGACGGTCAATCTTGACGTAGTTGGGGCGTAGCTCAGACCATAACCGCAGTCCCGCATACCCTGCTCCAAGATCATCGATGGCAATTTGAAAGCCCATTTCCCGGTAGTGGAGTGTGGCCTGACGAATGATGTCGTAGTCGTCGAGAGGATGACGTTCAGTTAACTCAATCACGACACGTTCTGGTGCCACGCCGATAGCTTTCAGTAACTGCAGGGTTTTGTCGGGATGATTTTCTGCCTGCAGCAGGGTCATGGGGCTGGCATTGAGGAAGATTTTACCCGGCAGATTTTGCTCGCCAAACTGTGCTAGCGCCAGTCGTCGGCAGAGGAGCTCAAGCTCACACAGGCGATTGCCCCGTTCAGCCACATCGAATAGCGCCAGAGCGCTATGCAGGGGGCTGTCTGAGGGGCCGCGGCTGAGTGATTCATAACCGTGGATATTTTGTTGGTGGATATTAACAATGGGTTGGAAAACCGGTAATACGGTTTTTTGATCAATTATGTTACTTAGTACACTAATTAGATCGATCATGCTCATAGAGGAACATCCGTTGCCCTTGTGGCTCGGTGAGCCAGAACCTGAAAAATGGCAGTCTGTAATACTGCATTCGCTCTTCATGTCTAATACACACCTTTTGTGTTTCATTAAGATGACACTTTAGATGCAAGCTATGACAATAATGTGACAGACAGTAATAGGTGATGATAGGTAACTGCATGACGGGACAGAAAATATGGCATGCCGCCGGGGCACTTTCGGATGGTGATTATGTTACTGATGCTCGTCCTGAGAGGGGGATTTCAAAGCTCACCTGCAGCCCTCCCGTGGTACCTGATTTGCTGAAATGAATATTGCCTGAATACTGGTGAATAATGTCTTTGACAATGGACAGCCCCAGTCCGTGTCCATCCGCATTTTCATCCAGTCGCAGGCCGCGCCGGGTAAGTAACTTGAGATTGGTTTGATCGACACCGGGGCCATCATCTTCGATGGTGCATCTGAGCTTGTTCTCGTTAATGCAGAGAGTAAAGCGGATATGTTGCCGGGCCCATTTTCCGGCATTGTCCAGCAGATTACCGAGTAGTTCCAGCATATCTTCACGATCCAGTGGCAGTCTGTCAGGTAGCGTCTCTGAGGGGATAAATTCGAATTGCTTGTCCTTGTGCATGTGTTGCAGGGTATCGAGCAGGGCAGCGATATCCTCGTGAATAGAAAAAGTGCTGCCAGCCGGACCTTCACCAGCGAGACGGGCACGCTTGAGTGAGTGGCTGATTAAACGCAACATTTTGTCGGTTTGCAGGGATAATGTCTTTTTTATATGGTCATTATCAGAGAGGCTCTCGTCCTCCGCCAGTTGTCGCAGCAGGGTCAGTGGTGTTTTCAGGGCATGTGCAAGATCGCCCAGTGTATTGCGTGAACGCTGCAGGCGCTCGGCCATCAGTGACAGCAGCAGATTGACTTCGACGACCAGCGGTTTTATTTCAGTCGGGACATTTTGACTGAGCTTGTCAATGCTACCCCGTTCGAGTTTCTGCACTTCGGCCTTCAGTTTTTCAAGGGGTTGAAAGCTGTATTTCAGTAACCAGCGCTGTAACGTGAGTAATCCCAAAAAAGCCAGCAGTGCGGCGAGTGCAAAATAATGCTGAAAACGCTCTACATCATGTTCGATGGGGGATAGATCCTCAGCAACCGCAATCGTTATTCTGGCACCAGATTTGATATAACTGGCTACATAAAGAAGCAGGGGTTGCTGTTCAGGACCAATAGTATGCAAACTAATGGCCTGGCCGCTGATGGGGGTATTAAATTCAAGATCCTGATCCCAGAGGGAACGGGAACGCAGTCGGGGGGTTCCTGCCTGATTGATTTGATAATAGTGTCCCGAAAACGGGCGCTGGTAAATAACGTCGAGTTTGGTTTTATCCAGCAGGGGTTTTTTTTTATCGTCGAAGTGGACTTTGGCGAGAAGGGTTTCTGTATCGTGCTGTAGATGTGACAGAACATAGTCTTCTGTCAGGCTGCGAATAGAATGACTGATTAGAAACCAGAGTATAATAAATACCGCTATCAGACTCAGCAATAAGCCCAGGCCGAGTCGTAGTTGCAGTGATTCCACTTTCATTTATATCGGGTCCCGGAATATATAGCCCTGGCCCCAACGGGTTTCAATTTGTTGTTTGCCCAGTTTTTGCCGCAGTTTGTTAACATATACTTCGATTACATTGCTGTCTTTGTCTGAATCATAATCATAGACATGTTCGGTAAGGGTGGTTTTGGAAATAATTTTCCCTGGATTGAGCATGAAATATCTCAGAAGTCTGAACTCGGTGCCGGTCAGTTTCAGTTTTAAATTTTTACCGTTACTGACAGTCTGATATTCTTCATCCAGAATCAGTTCTCCGACCTTGATAATGGAACCGGAGTGTTGCTGTTTCGAACGATGGATCAGGGCGTTAATGCGCGCCACCAGTTCTTCCACATGGAACGGTTTGCCAAGGTAGTCATCGGCGCCGGTTTTGAAACCTTCAACCCGTTCATGCCATTCGTCGCGGGCTGTGAGAATCAGTACCAGCATGCCAAGTCCGGCACGGCGCCAGTTTCTCAATACCTCAAGGCCGCTACGTTGTGGTAGTCCCAGATCCAGTATAATCAGGTCATAGGGTTCGGTTTTGCCCAGGAACTCACCATCAATACCATTATCGGCGGTATCAACGGCAAAGCCTGCCTGTTCAAGATTTTTTTTCAGATTGGCGCACAGATCCAGATCATCTTCAATTAATAACAATCGCATAAAAAAGTTTTACTTTTCCTGGTTAGTATTTAATAGTTTCGCAGTCCTGGCATCAAATCGCATTTCCCAGACATTACCCTTTGTATCCACGGTCTCGATTTCGTAGATGTAACGCAGTTTTTTCTTTTCCAGCTCAACTTCCAGCACATGCCCGGGATGTAATTGCTGCGCTTTGTCCAGAATTTTCTCCAGTGGCAGAATGTCGCCGGCCTGTTTCAATTCCAGCGCCAGATCATGATCGTTGTCGGCCAGTGCCAGTTTTGGCGCCAGTATCAGGGTCGAAGAAAAGATACATAAAAGCCAAAGCCACCTGCTTTTCATGCTAATGGTTTCCGCTGTCGATCGTGTCGTTGCGCTTTTTATAACCATTAAACATGGATTTCACCAGGTTCTCGTGATGCAGGCGACTTTCAAATATCACGCCGCTGACATGGACAAATACCAGGACCAGGGTAAAGTTGGCAAAAAATTCATGGATGTCTTCAGCCACATCTTCCCAGAAGTCGCCAAGATGGCTGAGCCAGGGTGCCAGCGGTCCGGCATGTTTTTCAATTCCATAGGTCACCAGTCCGCTAAAAGTAGTGATCAGCAGGAAGATAATCAGCAGAATAATCATGGCGCCGCCAGCCGGGTTATGTCCCAGATAGCGTTTGGCCCGGAACGCAAAAATATCCTTGATGTAAGCCTTGATGGTGTTTCGGGAATAGACAAAATTTTTGAATTGCGCATAGCGTGGGCCTACGAAGCCCCAGAAGATACGGAATAGAATCAGTCCCAGTACGGTATAACCCGCCCAGACGTGCAGATCGAGCAGGTCCTCTTCGGTAAAATAGGCAATGGCAAAGGCCAGCACTAGAGACCAGTGAAACAGGCGTACCAGGGGATCCCATATTTTGATTGTTCCAGGTTGTGGCATGGCAGTATGCTCCTTAAAAATATTTTGCCTTTTTATACCTGAAAGTCTAGAGCATAAATCTTAAATCAAACTTAAAGAAGCTTAAAATTTTCTGAATCCCGAATCGGGCGGGCAAGTGAAGAGTTTACTGATGGCGCACAATTTTTGTGCTGTCGGGATATTTGGGGGAGGAAATCAGTTCTGCAGAGGGGGGTTGCGGGTTATATGATTGAACGCCAACTCCCCGCAGCGTATATGCTGCGGGGAAATAGAGTCGGATTTTTTCGGTTATTTAATCTTGATTTTTGCTTTTTTGCGCAACTTAACGATGTATTCCTGAACGCGCTGATTCTGGAGTACCATCCGCAGCTGGCCTTTGACGTCTTTGAATTTCGGCGGGGTGCGCTTGCGTATATCTTCCAGTTTGATGACATGCCAGCCGAACTGGGTTTTAACCGGTTTCTTGGAATACTCGCCTTTTTTCATTTGTGCGACAGCCTGGGAGAAGGGCGGTACCATTTGTGCCGGATTGAACCAGCCCAGTTCACCGCCATCCTTTGCTGAAGGACCGGTAGATTTTTTCTTCGCCAGATCTTCAAATTTTGCTCCGCTGTCGAGTTCGGCAATGACAGTTTTGGCTTCTTCTTCCGTTTTAAGCAGAATGTGACGGGCCTTGTATTCAGTCAGTTTGGCGCCCGCGATGCGTTTGTCATATTCTTTTTTGAGCTCTTTGTCTGTTATAGGATGATCTTTTGATATTTTATTGATCAGCCCCTGAATCAGGGCGTCGATCTTGAGTTGCTTAAGCTGGAAGGCCACGGTGTCGTCGTTTTCAACTTTTTCCTTGATCGCAGCCTGATGCAGCAGTTCGCGGTTGACCAGTTCATTGATAACCGCCTGGCGATTAACGCCGCCGCGGCTCTTGTTCTGACCGCGACGCTGCATGGCCTGTTGCAGATAGAAATCATAGTCTTTCTGACTGATTGGCTTGCCGTTTACCGTGGCGACAGTATTTCCTGCAACGGCCCACGAGGAGGCTGCCAGCATCAGTCCGCTAATAAGAAAACCTGAGAGTTTTTTATTCATCATTGAGGATATCCTTAGAGTAGTAGTTTTAATAGATTGAAGGTTAAAGGAGTTCAGGGTAAAACTTTGTTAAAGGGGTTGACAGTAACCCGGGCATAGACACCGGCTTCAAAATAAGGGTCGGCATTGGCCCAGCGTTGAGCTTCTTCCAGCGAGTTAAACTCTGCGACTACCAGCGATCCGGTAAAACCGGCGGGACCGGGATCCGGACTGTCGATAGCCGGGTGTGGCCCGGCTATTAGCAGACGTGCCTGGTCCTGCAAAGTTTGTAGACGTTGCAGGTGTGCCGGGCGGGCAGCTGTGCGTTTTTTCAGCGAGTTTTCAGTATCCTCTGAAATAATGGCATACCACATATCAGCTTCCCTGTTCCTGTTCAGCTTTTTCCAGACTGGTGGGTTTTTCATCATCCTTGATATGACGGGCCAGATAAAACGCCTGACCAATCACAAACAGGATAGTCAGCCCCATCATACCAAAGAGTTTAAAGTTAACCCATTGTTCCTCGGCATCTTTGGTTGTCTGACACAGGCCCAGTAGCAATTGGCCGCTGAATTGTGTTGCGCAGTTATCGACCTCTACCGGGGCATGGGCTGCGGCAGTCAGCGCAGCATGGGCAATAAAATAAAAATTCGCAACATAAAGGTTGGCGAAGCCCATAGCGATAAAGAAAACCACCCAGCTCATATTCAGGCGCCGCCAGGCTGACTGCGGGATTTCGATTGCATGGCTCATCATGCGTTCGACCAGGGTTTTTTCACCAAAGAACTGGCTGCCGATAAAGGCCAGGGCAAAGGCCCAGTTGACCGCTGTGGGTTTCCACATGATGAAGCTTTTGTCCTGCAATATCAAGGTTGCGCCACCGAGTACGGTAATCAGGGCCAGGGTGATGAGATGCATGTTTTCAAAGCGCCGCTGGCGGAACCAGAAGACGGCATTCTGAATCACAGCAGCGCCAATGGCCACCGCAGTGGCAGCGTAAATGCCAAATATTTTATAGGCGATAAAAAACAACAGAATAGGAAAAAAATCAAATAATAACTTCATGGCAGGGCAGGTTTATAATTGTATATTCAGTTAATGTAAGGTTGGGTTATTGGTGGCATGATAATATTTTTCCATGACAGCACGCACATGATCCGGATAATCAATGATCTGCATTTGCTCCATGCCTTCACGGAAAAATTCGGCTGCATCCTCGGGGAAGCGTTGAATAATATTTTCATAGGCCTGTTCCATTATGGCCGGCTCCAGACTGCGAGTGGCAATAATACCGTAATTGATATTTAGTAGCCGCCACGGGCGATGAGGATCGCTCTTCTCCCGATCAGCCTTTATCGCTGGTTCAATAGCATCAATGATTTCACCTACAACCGAAGTCAGCTCACTCATGGTTTCTGATTCCGACTGACGATTAGCATAATCAGATACGGCATCCACCAGCGGTATCAGTGTACTAAGCTGGCATTGTTGACGTGCGCACCAGAGTGCCACGCACAAGGTTAGTTTTTCCAGGTCGCCCACGGATTTTTCCAGCTGCAGATGGATAGCCCAGTGACTGAGCGTGTGAATAAGCTGCAGACCAATATTGGCCATCAGATTCCGATCAGTCTGTGGCGCCGAAGCTGAAGTCTGGGCCGGATATTGTTTGCCTTTTTGGACCAGATCGACAAACTTCAGAAATCGGTCGATATCGGCATCCAGTTGATCCGGTTCATGATTTCTGCTTCCTGCGAAGGCCTTGCTGCGCGCTTCAATCACATGGTCGGCTACCCGGCTTAGGGTCTGTGACAGTGTTTGTGCATCCATTTCCAGATTTGACATGACATGGGGTTCCCGCATGCTATCCATTTTTTAAATCAGGCACTCTAGCATAGCTGCTGCGTGACGGGCATGGTTTTTCCGGCAAGATTATTCAGATTAAAAGCAAACCTGGTTAAGTATCACAAAATGAAGACCCTGTTTTTTGCAGGAAGTTCCGAAAATCGATGTTCTTGAGCGGTTGATCGGCTAAACTACGCGACCCATGTCCATTCAGTATGATTTACATTCCCATTCGACCGCGTCTGATGGCAGCCTGCGCCCGGCAGAACTCGTGCGTCTGGCAAAACTGCGTAACATCGATGTACTGGCGCTGACTGATCACGATAATATCGATGGTATTCAGGAGGCGTGGCGTGAAGCGGCCAAGCTGGACTTGCAACTGGTAGCCGGTGCTGAAATTTCGGTAAGCTGGGGCCGCGGCAAGACGATTCATATTGTCGGCCTTAATCTGGATATCGATAATCCCATATTACTCAATGGCTTGCAGAGGCTTTGTGAATTTCGCCGCTGGCGTTCAGAAGAAATTGATCGGCGCCTGGCGAAAAAAGGTATCGAGGGCGCGCTGCAAGGCGCCCGCCGTTTTGCCAAAGGCAATATTATTGGTCGAGTGCATTTTGCCCGCTATTTGATCGAACAGGGTCATGCCAAAGACATGAAACAGGTTTTTAAACGTTATCTGGTGCAGGGCAAGCCCGGTTATGTACCGGGTAACTGGGCCACGCTGGAAGAAGCCTTATACTGGATTCAGCATGCAGGTGGGCAGGCGGTCATTGCCCACCCGGCCCGTTACCGCCTGAGTGCTACCCGGTTGCGCCAGTTGCTGGGTGAATTTCAGGAACTGGGCGGTTGTGCCCTGGAAGTCGTTTCCGGCAGTCACAGCCGGGATGAAATTCAGCGCATGGCACAATTATGCAGTAGTTCCGGCCTGCTGGCCTCAGCCGGCTCGGATTACCACGGCCCGGAAAATCCCTATATGGATATGGGGCAATTGCCAATGATGCCGACTAATTGTGTTCCTGTCTGGGAAAGCCCGGACTGGGTTTCTTCGACATTAACAGTTTTACCCGATTCTTCATCCCTTGCATTATGAGCCAGTATTTTCAGATTCATCCGGACAATCCACAGCAGCGACTGATTCATCAGGCGGTGGAAATGGTTCAAAATGGCGCGGTTATCGTATATCCAACCGATTCGGCCTATGCGTTGGGCTGCCATATTGGTGATAAAAAGGCCTTGGATCGCATTCGCCGAATTCGCCAGGTAGATGACAAACATAATTTCACCCTGGTTTGCCGCGATTTATCCGAAATCGCCACCTACGCCAAAGTGGATAATACGGCCTACCGGCTGCTCAATGCTCATACCCCCGGTCCTTATACCTTTATATTAAAAGGCACGCGCGAAGTGCCGCGTCGACTGATGCACCCTAAACGCCGCACTATCGGCCTGCGTGTGCCGGATAATAATATTGTTCGCATGTTGCTGGCCGAGCTGAAAGAACCACTGATGAGCAGTACCCTGATCCTGCCTGGCGAGGATATGCCCATGACCGATGCCTATGAAATTCGTGAGACACTGGAACATCAGATCGATCTGGTCATCGATGGTGGCCACTGCGGCATCGATGCGACAACCGTTGTAGATATGACCGGCGATGTGCCAGAAATCCTGCGCCACGGCGTAGGTGCGCCGGATTTTATTGCCTGACGGGTACTTGTAGTAAAACCTGATTCATTTGATGGGGTTCGCTCTGGACTTCGCGCGTTGCTCTACCCACCCCTGTTTTTCCCTGGGTAGGATGGGTCGAGTGAAGCGAAACCCAATCAACAGCAGATGGGCAAAACCGTGCCCTGCCTGGCTTTTTATGAATGAAGACAACTACAGGGATGTGGCTAATTACAGTATAATTGCTGCAAAAACAGATATAGATTTCCCACAAACATTCCATTAGCAATCTCAGGAGAGAGGATTGAATACCCTGACAAACACGCAGCATCGTGTGCTGTCCGGCATGCGGCCCACCGGTGCACTGCATCTGGGTCATTATCATGGCGTTTTGAAAAACTGGCTGAAACTGCAGCACAAGTACGAATGTTTTTTCTTCGTTGCTGACTGGCATGCTTTGACCACCCACTACGAAGAGGTGGCGATTCTGGAACAGAGCGTTTGGGAAATGGTCATCGACTGGCTGGCGGTGGGTGTCAATCCCGGTTCAGCATCGCTATTTATCCAGTCCCGTGTGCCTGAACACGCTGAGCTGCACATGCTGCTATCCATGATAACCCCGCTGGGCTGGCTGGAACGGGTGCCAAGTTACAAGGATCAACAGGAAAAGCTGAAGGAACGAGATCTGGCAACCTATGGCTTTTTAGGCTACCCGTTGTTGCAAAGCGCCGATATTCTGATGTACAAGGCCGGGCTGGTGCCGGTGGGCGAGGATCAGGTTGCGCATGTGGAAATGACTCGCGAAGTGGCGCGACGCTTCAACCACTTGTATGGCCGTGAACCCGGGTTTGAAAAAAAAGTGGACGCGGCAATCAAGAAAATGGGAAAGAAAAATGCGAAGCTTTACAATAGCTTGCGAAAAAAATATACCGAGCAGGGGGATGCGGAAGCGCTGGCAACGGCACAGGCCCTGATCAATACCCAGCAGAATATCAAACTGGGTGACAAGGAACGTCTGTTAGGAAACCTGGAAGGCAGCGGTCGCATTATTCTGCCCGAGCCGGAAGCGTTGCTGACACCCGCCTCGAAAATGCCGGGTCTGGACGGTCAAAAAATGTCCAAATCCTACAAAAATACCCTATCATTAAGGGAAGAACCCGATGCCATCGAGCAGAAAATTCGCACCATGCCCACCGATCCGGCTCGGGTTCGCAGAACTGATCCGGGGGACCCTGAAAAATGTCCGGTCTGGAAACTGCATCAGGTATACTCGGCAGAGGATACCCTGGAATGGGTGAAGGCAGGTTGTAGCAGCGCTGGAATTGGCTGTATCGACTGCAAGGGGCCGGTGATTGACGCGGTGAAGGCCGAACTGGCTCCCATTCGTGAACGTGCCCAGGAGTACGAACAGGATCGCGGACTGGTACGCAAGATTATCAATGAAGGTTGCGAGCGTGCCCGGGATGTGGCGCGCCAGACCATGGTGGAAGTGCGTCAGGCGATGGGGCTGGAATATCGCTAAACTGCAGATACAAGGGAAAAGATAGACGGGGATGACAGAACAAAACCAACAGGAAGAGCCGACTATCGTCAGTGAACAGACGGAGATGCCTTTTGCCATTGTGCAGGGCACGGCTGTTACTGAATTGCCTAAGGATCTTTATATCCCGCCGGATGCGCTGGAAGTGTTCCTGGCCGAGTCTTTCGAGGGACCGCTGGATCTGCTGCTGTATCTGATCAAACGTCAGAACCTCAATATCCTGGATATTCCTATTGCTGACATCACCCACCAGTATGTGGAATATGTGGAAGTAATGACGGATTTTCATCTTGAGTTGGCGGGCGAATATCTGGTGATGGCAGCAATGCTGGCAGAAATCAAATCGCGCATGTTACTGCCGCGCCCGGTGGCGGAAAATGAAGATGAAGAAATGGATCCCCGCGCCGAGCTGGTCCGTCGCCTGCAGGAATACGAGCGTTACAAACAGGCCGCTGAAGATATTGATAGCTTGCCTCGGGTAGGCCGTGATGTGTTTCCGGTCGAGGTTGAAGCACCGGATCTGAAAATTGTACGCCAGCCGCCACAGGTTGATATGAAAGATATTCTTTCTGCTTTCAGGGATATATTGCAACGTGCATCCATGCACGAGAAACATCATATTCAGATTGAACCGCTGTCGGTGCGTGAGCGTATGTCACGCGTACTGAGTGTGGTTTGTATCGATCAGTTTACCGATTTCAGCAAATTGTTCACCCAGGAAGAAGGCCGTGGCGGGGTCATCGTTACCCTGCTGGCGATTCTGGAGTTGCTTAAGCAGTCCCTGCTGGAACTGGTGCAGACCGAACCATATGGTCCGATTCATGTAAAGGCCGTCGGTAAGGTAAATAATTAACAGAGCCTGATGTTAACAATATGAACGAAGACGAACTGAAAAAAATCCTGGAAGCCGTGATTTATGCTGCGGATGAACCGATGAGCCTGAATCGCCTGATGAGCCTGTTTCCTGAGGATAATCATCCAGGCCGCGAAGCGATCAACGCGGCTATTAGCCAATTGCAGGAAGAAACGGCAGATCGCAGCATCGAGCTTAAGCTGGTGGGTAGTGGCTACCGTTACCAGGTGAGACAGAATTATGCCGAATGGGTCTCGAAACTATGGGAAGAGCGGCCCGCGCGTTATTCCCGTGCGTCGCTGGAAACGCTGGCCCTGATGGCCTATCGTCAGCCTGTTACCCGTGCCGAGATCGAGGAAGTGCGTGGCGTCAGCGTGAGTTCAAATATCATCAAGGCCTTTATCGAACGCGACTGGGTCAAGATCGTTGGTCATCGTGATGTGCCGGGTAAGCCCGCCCTGTATGCCACGACCAAAGGCTTTCTGGATTACTTCAATCTCAGTAGCCTGGAAGATTTGCCCAGCCTGGCCGAGATTCGGGACATTGATTCGATTAATGAGAAACTGGAATTGAGCATGCCTGGTGAAAACACCGCGATGGCGGTGGACGAAGATAGACCGGTAGCGACAGATGCAAACGTTTTAGATGAAATATCACCCGAAATAGAAACAGCAACAGCAACAGATGTTGATAAACTTGCCGAGCCTGTAAATGGCTAATGTGTTGCTCTACCCAACCTACATATGACGCAGAACTAGTGACCTCTATTGAAAGAACGATTACAAAAAATTATCGCCCGCGCCGGTTATGGTTCACGTCGTGAAGTTGAAAAGTGGATCGAGCTTGGACGTATCAAAATCAACGGCAGCGTGGCTAGCCTGGGTGATCAAATTGATCCGGCCGGGAATGACAAGATCAGCCTCGATAACAAACCGCTACGTAAACTGGATATTGCCCCGCGCCTGCGTGTAATTGCCTACAACAAACCGCTGGGTGAAGTTTGCAGTCGGCATGATCCGCAAAACCGGGCAACGATTTTTGATAACCTGCCAAAACTGGGTCGGGGACGCTGGATTGCTATTGGCCGACTCGACATTAATACTTCCGGCCTGCTGTTGTTTACGACTGATGGTGAACTGGCCAATCGTCTGATGCATCCCTCAACTGAAGTTGAACGTGAGTATGCTGTGCGCGTGCGAGGGCAAGCGAGTCCGGAAATATTTAAACAATTACAAACCGGCGTCGAACTGGAAGACGGGTTGGCGCACTTTGATCAAATCCTGGATTCAGGCGGGCAGGGTAGCAATCACTGGTATCATGTGATCCTGCGTGAAGGGCGCAACCGTGAAGTCCGGCGTTTATGGGAAACAGTAGGGTTTAACGTCAGCCGCCTCATTCGCATTCGTTACGGCAGTATAGAATTGAAACGTTATCTACGCCTGGGTAAATGGAAAGATCTTGAAGAAAAAGATATTCGGCAACTTCAGGTTTTGGCGGGTATGACGACAGGTATTGAGACAACAAAAAAAGAACACAAGACAGTCAGAACAGAAAAAAAACATCGAACCCCGAGTAGAAAAAAATCTCACAAAAAATAAATGTTATTTGTGCTTTTGATGAATAAAAACAAGGTAACGACTTATCCCGAAGAACGAAGCAAAACCCATTGTTAAATAAGCCGCTCATCTTCATCGAGAGTTAAAAACATATGCCCGGCGTGGGGGGGGTGAGTAGTTACAAAACAAGAATAATAAATAACCAGAAAAATCAATGGAATAAATCACCCACTGAAATACTAGGGGTTGAAATATTAGAGTTTACTAATATATACTGTTGAAAATTATTAATAAAAGAAGGACAGGACGATATGTACAGGAGCATTAATGAACTCGACGCCCCGGAGCTGGCCCAGCGCCTGGATGATCAGCCGGATGATATTCACGTCATCGATGTGCGTGAAATGAATGAATTCAGCAACGGCACGATGCCCGGTGCGAAAGCTATACCGATGGCCACTATTCCGGTGCGCCTGAATGAACTGCAACAGGATAAAGAACTGGTTATTATTTGCCGTAGCGGCGCTCGTTCTGCTCAGGTTTGCATGTTTCTGCAACAGCAGGGTTTTGATAAAGTTTTCAATTTGCGTGGTGGCTTGATGTCCTGGGCGCGGCTTGGTTTGCCCATTGAGCAACCGCAGGCGGTTTAATAATAGGATCCAGGAACATTGGCCCATTTTTAAACTTCATCTGCGTTGATCGTATGCCCTGATTTTTTGATTTCGGTATAACGCGCTATTATAAGAGGTATGAGTTCCTTACCTTATTTACTCTACACGGCGGCGCAAACCCGTGAGCTGGATCGCCGGGCGATTGATGAGCACGCTCTGTCTGCCAGTGTGCTGATGGAGCGGGCCGGTGAAGCCGCTTTTTCCCTGCTCTGTACGCATTGGCCGGATGTCCGGCGCATTGCTGTGTTCTGTGGTGGTGGCAATAACGGCGGTGATGGTTTTGTGCTGGCGCGACTGGCACACGAAAATAGTTTCGATGTCAGCGTATTTCAGGTAGGCGAGAGTAGCCGGTTAACGGGGGATGCCTTGGCGGCCAGGCAGCGTTTGCTGGGTGCGGGGCTGACAACGGTCGAGTTCAGTGGCCAGAATCAGCTACCGGCTGAATTGATCGTCGATGGCCTACTGGGGACGGGGATACATGGCGATGTAAGTACAGACTACCGCAAGGCTATCGAGGTCATCAATGACCGTGCTTGTCCGGTGCTGGCGCTGGACCTGCCCTCGGGTCTGAATGCCGATACCGGCATGGCTTGTGGTATTGCGGTACAGGCGGCCTGTACGATTTCTTTTATTGGCCTGAAACAGGGCTTGTTGACCGGCGAAGCCGTACAGTATTGTGGCGAGCTGCATTTTTCTGATCTCAATGTTCCCAAAATCATTTATACGCAGCAGACCCCAGCCGCGCGGCGGCTGGACTATGCGCGGCTGAAAAAATATCTACAACCACGCCCTCGTCATGCGCACAAGGGGGATGCGGGTCATGTGCTGTTAATCGGCGGCGATCACGGTATGGCTGGCGCACTGCGTTTGGCAGGTGAGGCGGCATTGCGAAGTGGCGCGGGGCTGGTGAGTCTGGTTACGCGGGAAAGCCATGCCATAGTCATCAACAGTGGCCGACCGGAACTGATGTGTCACGGGCTGGAACAGGCGCAGGATCTTGAACGGCTGGTCGATCGTGCGACCGTGATCGTCATCGGTCCGGGTCTGGGACAAGGCGACTGGGGCAGGGATATGCTCGGCTATGTGGTGGCCTGTGGAAAGCCGCTGGTACTGGATGCTGATGCCCTGAATCTTATGGCCCGTGGCGTGTTACCCGAGGTTATGTTGCGGGCTGGCAACCGGGTATTGACGCCGCATCCCGGCGAAGCGGCGCGACTGCTGGGGCAGAGTGTTGAGCAGATACAGCATGATCGCTTTAGTGCGGTCAGAGCTTTGCAGGAAAAGTACGCCGGTATTTGTGTCCTCAAGGGTGCCGGAACGCTGGTGGCTGATAAAACCGGGATCGGCGTTTGCAATGCCGGTAATCCGGGTATGGCCAGCGCTGGTATGGGGGACGTGCTGTCGGGAATTATCGGCGCCCTGATGGCGCAGGCGATCGCCCAGGGGCGGGAGGGTCCGGATGTCTGTCTTGAGGCAGCGCAACTGGGAGTCTGTCTGCATGCTCATGCCGCCGATCTTGCCGTCAAAACGGTTGGTGAACGGGGTCTGATTGCCAGCGATCTGATGCCGGTCATTCGGCGCCTGGTCAATCCTGCCTGATGCTGAAAGATATGAATATTCTGCTGGCCGATGAAGCGGCGACGGAAAAGCTGGGACAAACGTTTGCGGTGGTGTGTCCGCCCCGCTGCCTGATTTTCCTGTACGGTGATCTGGGGACAGGAAAAACTACGTTCAGCCGTGGTTTCCTGCGTGGCCTGGGTTACGCTGGCCGGGTCAAGTCACCGACCTATACCCTGCTGGAACCTTATGAGATCCAGTCAAACAATGAACAGGCTGTGCGTCAGGTTTACCATCTTGATCTTTATCGTTTGGCCGATCCTGAGGAGTTGGTCTACCTGGGGGCTGAAGACTGCTTTGCTGAGGAAGCGATTTCTCTGGTGGAATGGCCGCAGCAGGGTGAAGGTATGTTGCCGCCGGCAGATGTCAATATTCTGCTTCAGTATCAGGATGCGGGACGCTGGCTGCAGATACAGGCAGGGACGGATAAAGGTCGGCGTATTATGCAGTCGTTGCAAGCATCGGGTTTGTAACTTTAATCGATTTGCACCATAGGCCCCCTCTCCTCTCCGGGAGAGGGTTGGGGTGAGGATATAAATTAATATTATCTCCCCTCAGCAGCGTTTCCCCGGCAATCTGTGTTTTGGTCGGGCAATATCAATCTTGCCTGAAGACGGCAACTTCTAATAAACCTCTATAAGAAAACAGCCTATCCCCATAAAAATATTGAATTTTTACTTGAAAATTTTGTGTTCTTATGCACAATTAGAGTATTCGACATCTATTTATGGGGATAAACACGGGGCATGAGGCGGATACTGGTATTTATTACGCTATTTTGTCTGGCGACGAGCAGTTTTGCCGTTCAGGTCAAAAATGTTCGCATGTGGCCAGCGCCGGATAATACCCGGCTGGTGTTTGATCTCAGCGCCCCGGTGGAGTACACAATATTTTCCCTGAAAGCGCCCAATCGAATAGTCATTGATCTGAAATCCAGCCGCTTCTCCGGCCAGCTCAGCCACTTCAATTATGCCGGAACCCATATCCGCGCTATCCGTTTTGCCCGGCGTCATCAGGGCGAACTACGCTTTGTTATCGATCTCGACAACGAAGTACAGCCGAAAAGTTTCATTCTCAAACCCCAGGGTGACTACGGCCACCGTCTGGTAGTCGATCTGTATCAGGCTAAAAAGCAGGCCATCAAAACGCCCCGCCGGTCTTATTCTTTACGACAGAATGGCAGGCGTAATGTTATCGTTGCTATTGATGCGGGGCATGGCGGTGATGATCCGGGCGCGATCGGCCAACGCGGCACACGTGAAAAAGACGTAGTGCTGGCGATTGCCAGGCGCCTGGAAAAACTTGTGCGTAAGGAGCCGGGCATGACCCCGGTGATGATTCGCAAGGGTGATTATTATGTTGGCCTCAAACAACGGGTCAGGATCGCCCGAAAAAAACGGGCGGATTTATTTGTCTCCATTCATGCCGACGCCTTTCGTAATGGCAAGGCACATGGTTCCTCGGTCTTTGTGCTCTCTGAACGCGGCGCCAGTAGTGAGGTGGCCCGGTTTCTGGCGCGTTCGGAAAATCGTTCAGATCTGATTGGCGGCATCAGCCTGGATGACAAGGATGACCTGCTGAAAATGGTACTGGTGGATATGGTGAAAAACTCCACCATCGAAGACAGCCATGATGTCGCATCACGGGTGTTGCGTAATCTGAAAAGTGTCAATCACCTGCATAAATCACAGGTTGAGCGGGCAGGCTTCCGGGTGCTCAAGGCGCCGGATGTGCCCTCCATTCTGGTGGAAACGGCATTTATTTCCAATCCGGCGGAAGCGCGCAAACTGAGAAGCAGCCGTCATCAGCAGATGCTGGCCAAGGCCATATTGAAAGGCATACGCGGTTATTTTCACGCCAACCCGCCTCCCGGCACCCTCCTGGCGCAGCAGAAACAGAAACAGAATTACAAACAGAAACAACACATTATTGCCCGCGGTGAAACCCTGTCCGGGATTGCCGCCCGCTATCGCATCAGCGTCGCCTTGCTGAAACGCCGCAACGGCCTGCGTAGCAATACCCTGCAGGTGGGCAAGGTGCTGCATATTCCCGTGAGTTGATATCTTCAGAAGTCGGTATCAAATTGGTCCGCCTAACGTACGAGACTATTCCTGAATATTAATAAAATGCTGCGGCTACTGAATAAATAGGCAGCCAGGGTTTAGTCGTCGATGCAGCCTTGCGGGGTTGGCAGTCCGGCGATGCGGGATCCCTGGCGTGAGGGGCCGCCGGGAAACAGGCGATAAAGTGAGTCGTGGTTGCTGATGTCCGTGCCCAGTTCTTCGCCCATGTGTTTTATCAGTATTTTTACCATCGGTGTGATGCCGTACTGGAAATAGAATTTGCGCAAATAGCGCAATACTACCCAGTGTGCATCCGCTAGTTCGATGCCTTCCTGTTGGGCCATATGCGTGGCCAGTTCCTCATCCCAGTCGTCGAGGTTGACCAGGTTGCCGCTGTGATAGACCTTGATCTGTCGGCCCTTGAAATCAGAGCTGTTACTGTAGTGTTTTGCCGTCGATGTTGTTTGGCTTTTTCTGAACTGAATACCGGGTTCCAGTTCCGAGTCCAGCATGGGAACCGGGATTCCGGCGATCTTGCTGCCCTGATACTGAACGCCACCGTGGAACAGCGCGTTGATGGCTTCATCCGTGGCACGTTCTGCGCTGAATTTTCTGGCGATTTCGCGCTTCAGCAATTTTATGATGGGGGTAATGTTGTAAGTAAAATAATAGTCGCGCATCAGATTGATAATGTCCCAATGCGCATCGGTCAGGTTCAGACCTTCTTCTTTGGCAATGGCCTTGGCGATTTCCGGGCTCCAGTCCGAGAGATTTAGCAGGCGGCCATCGAAGGTGAGATTGAATTTATTTCCATTGATGAGATTACTCATGTTTATTCTCCATTTTTTGGGGTGCGGCTGTTTGGCAGCGCCGCGGGCTGTGTTACAAGGTTATGAGGCATAAAAAAACAGATAGTTCCCTCTCATGCAGACGCTATCGGTAATCATCGTCAGTGTCTTTATATTTGAATTTTAATGTGGGCATACATTTATATTATGCAGCAATCTTGAGTTTTGCAAATAGTTTATTTCCTCTCCGCTAAGACGTTTGTATTGCTATCGGGGCAATACCGGTTTTCGCTTTTCGTACTTTGCTTTAAGCTATAGGCATGTCACCAGCTGCTTCTATTCATCTACTGTCCCGCCAATTGGCCAACCAGATTGCTGCCGGTGAGGTGGTCGAGCGACCGGCTTCCATTCTTAAGGAATTACTGGAAAACAGCCTTGATGCCGGCGCCCGGCAGATTGATATTGATGTCGAGCAGGGCGGCATCAAGCGTATTGCCATTCGTGACGATGGTCACGGTATCGCCGCTGATGAACTGGTGCTGGCGGTGAGTCGTCATGCCACCAGCAAGATCCATTCGCTGGATGATCTGGAGTCCATCGTCAGCATGGGCTTTCGGGGTGAGGCGCTGGCGAGTATCAGCTCGGTTTCGCATTTGCAACTGACCTCGCGGCAGGCGGATAGCGAACAGGCCTGGCAGTTGCAGATAAGTGACGCAGATCTGACTCCGGGCAAGCCGATCCCGGCGGCCCATCCGCCGGGAACCAGTGTGGAAACCCGCGATCTTTTTTATAATATTCCGGCAAGACGCAAATTTCTGCGTAGTGAGCGCACTGAATACCGGCATCTTGAAGATGTCGTGCGGCGTGTGGCGCTGGCGCGTTTTGATGTCGGCTTTCGCTTCCGGCACAATCAACGTGAGCTATTTAACCTGCCCATTGCTGCGGATCAGTCCGCCCAGGAACGCCGTCTGGCCCGTCTTTGTGGCAAGGCCTTTGTGCAGCAGGTGCAGCACCTTGATGCTGCCAGCAGTGGTCCGCCGCAGCTACAGTTGAGTGGCTGGGTGTTGCCGCCGGAGGCTGCACGCAGCCAGGCAGATCTGCAATATTTCTTTGTCAATGGTCGCATCATTCGTGACCGGCTGGTCAATCATGCCCTGCGTCAGGCTTATGCCGAGCGTATTTTTCCGGGGCGTCATCCGGCCTGGGTTCTCTATCTGCAACTCGATCCCCAACAGGTCGATGTGAATGTGCATCCGACCAAACATGAAGTCCGTTTCCGCGAAGCACGCCAGGTACATGATTTTCTCTGTCATAGTCTGATGCAGGTTTTTGCCTCGGCCAGTGACTCCGGTGCCGGAGCGGATAAATTGGCCGCATCGTCGAGATGGCTAAAACCCGCCGAGGGCAATGTCGTACTGGAAACGGGGTCCCCGGTTTATCGGCAGGCTGTGTCTCCCCGTTCATCTGCGCCGCCATCGCAGCAGTCCAGAGCAGGCTATGAACGATTGCGCACGCTGGCGGCCAGTCGAGTCTCGCCTTCGGTTGCAGAAACGCTGCCCGCTACAGCGCTCGACAACGAAGCCCCTATAGGCCGATCACTGGCTATGGTTGGTGATTGTCTGGTCGTGGAGGGTGAAAACACGTTGTTGCTAGTAGATATCCCGGCGGCCAGAGCCTGCTTGTTAAAGCAGCATTTACAGCGCTATCTGGATGATGATGCCGTGAGCCAGCCGCTGCTGTTTCCGTTGCTATTGCAACTGGATGAGCAGCAACGGCGAGGGCTGCAGCAACAGGAAGCGTTACTGAAAATATTGGGGTTTGAGTGGACCCAGCCAGATCTGGATAGCCTGCAATTGCGAGCCGTGCCTGCCGTACTTCGTGAGCTCGATTTTCAGCAATGGCTACCGGCTCTGTTGACCTCGTTTGCCGCAGACAAGGTTGATGATCCGCTGGCTATTCTGACGCATCAGGCCATCAATAGCATGGCTTCCGGGAGCCAGTCGGAAGCTGAGGACGTATTGGCACAACTGTGGGCAAGTCAGATATCAGTGGCGGGTATCTGGCGAGAACTGAATGCGGATGAACTGCTCGGGTTGATTGATGCGGGCTGAAAGGGAAGGCATTCAGCAAACCCCCAGGCACGATAATGACCTGCCGGTGGTGGTTCTCATGGGACCGACGGCCTCGGGCAAGACGGAACTTGCCATTGAGTTGCAGCAGCATCTGCCGCTGGACATTATCAGCGTCGATTCGGTGATGGTTTATCGTGGCATGGATATCGGTTCAGCCACGCCCGATGCCGAAACCCTGCGTCGCGCACCGCATCGGCTAATCGATATTCGTGATCCGGCTGAAGCGTATTCTGCGGCTGAGTTTTGTGCCGATGCCCGGCGTGAAATTCAGGCGTTGCATGCGGCCGGGCGCATCCCCCTGCTTACCGGCGGCACCATGCTTTATTTCCGGGCGCTGTTATATGGTCTCTCCGAGTTGCCCTCGGCCGATGCCGCGACCCGCAAAAAACTCGAAGCCGAAGCGCAGCAGATTGGTTGGGCAGGCATGCACCAGCGGCTGTTTGAAATCGATCCACTGGCGGCGCAGCGGATTCACCCCAACGATCCCCAGCGTATTCAACGGGCACTGGAAGTCTATGAATTGACGGGATTGCCCCTCTCCAGCCTGCAACGGCAGGATAGAAACAGGCTGGTGCTGCCCTGGCCGGTGGTAAAACTGGCGGTGGCGCCGGCACAGCGGAGCCTGCTGCACCAGCGTATCGAAGTACGTTTTCGGCAGATGCTGGAACAGGGACTGGTGGCCGAGGTGGAGGCACTGATGGCGCGAGGCGATCTGGATTCCAGTATGCCTTCTATCCGTGCGGTGGGGTATCGACAGGTATGGGAACTTTTATCGGGGAGAATGGACTATACTCAAGCTATCGAGAGAGGCATTATTGCCACTCGACAGTTGGCCAAACGTCAGTTTACCTGGATGCGTTCTGAAACGGATTTACATTGTTTTGACAGCCTGTCGCCTGATCTGGGTAATAAGGTGCTGAATTTTTTGGATGTTGCAATCAAGAAATCGTAATGCTGTTGTGGTAAACTGTGGTGTTGGTATCTTTTCAGGTTTTTCTGAAATAACAACATATAGAATAAGGGTTTTTGTTCAGTGCGCTGGATACAAGCCCGACACTATAATAACTTTGCGGAGATAATAATTATGAGCAAAGGGCAATCCCTTCAAGATCCTTTTTTAAACGCGCTTAGGAAAGAGCGTATTCCCGTTTCGATCTTTTTAGTAAACGGAATCAAATTGCATGGACAGGTTGAATCTTTTGACCAGTTTGTGGTGTTGCTGAAAAACACCGTCAGCCAGATGGTCTATAAACATGCGATTTCAACCGTGGTGCCCGCGCGCAATGTCAAACTGTCGCCCGTCGAAACCAACGGTCATGGCGGCCATGATAACAGTGACAAGGGCAATATCTAAATCCGTATGTCAACTGTTTGTTCCGGGATGATGCTGCTTGTTTGAACGCCCACAAAAAGGTGAGCGGGCAATACTCGTTCATCTCGATCTGTACTCTGATCTGAACCGCGAAGATCTGCAGGAGTTCCGTGAGCTGGTAATATCTGCTGGCGCCGAGCCGGTAGTCACGATTACCGGTTCGCGGACTGCGCCTCATTCCCGTTATTTTATTGGCACCGGCAAGGCTGAGGAAGTGCGTGCCTGTGTCGAGCAGGAACAGGCCGATGTCGTACTGTTCAACCATGCCCTGAGTCCGGTACAGGAACGCAACCTGGAAAAATTATTTCAGTGCCGGGTGCTGGATCGCACCGGCCTGATTCTGGATATTTTCGCCCAGCGGGCGCGCACACATGAAGGCAAGTTGCAGGTCGAGCTGGCCCAGCTTCAGCATCTGTCTACGCGGCTGGTACGTGGCTGGACGCATCTGGAACGGCAGAAAGGCGGCATCGGCCTGCGCGGGCCGGGAGAAACGCAACTGGAAACGGACCGTCGTTTGCTTGGCGATCGCATTCGCACGCTGAATAAACGCCTGGCTAAAGTTCGGCGGCAACGGGAGCAAGGGCGACGTGCGCGCAAGCGGGCCGAGCTGGCCACCGTATCGCTGGTAGGCTACACCAATGCCGGCAAATCCACTCTGTTTAATGCTCTGACCCATGCTGATGTGATGGTGGCCAATCAGTTGTTTGCCACCCTGGATCCCACCCTGCGGCGTCTGGATCTGGGTGCTGGCCAGTCGGTGGTGTTGGCGGATACGGTGGGCTTTATTCGTCATTTGCCACATGATCTGGTCGAGGCATTTCGTTCCACCCTGCAGGAAACCCGGGATGCCGATCTGTTATTGCATGTCGTCGATGCTGCCAGTGAGGAACGCACGGAGCAACGGCAACAGGTCAACAGAGTGCTGGAAGAAATTGAGGCTCAGGACCGGCCGCAACTGCTGGTATACAACAAAATCGATCAGTTGACGGATGTTGCGCCCCGAATTGAACGAGATGGCGAGGGCCGCCCCTTGCGAGTCTGGATCTCGGCTTTGAACGGGCAGGGACTGGATCTGTTGGCTGAGGCCATCGTCGAGGTACTGGATCAGGGTCGTGTTATCCAGCATTTGCAATTATCTGCCGCAGAAGGACGCCTGCGGGCGCAGTTGTATGAACGGGGGCAGGTTTTGCAGGAATCGACCGATGCACAAGGCAACTGGTTACTCAAGGTGGACTTGCCTGCCAGCGAATGGCACATTCTGGATAAACAGGGAAATCTTTCGGGGCATATAATTGCCATCGATCAAGAAGCCCACCTTGCGGTTATGCACGAAGCCCAATAGAATCCATCTCTTATGTGACAATTGGCAGTTCGGTGCCTGTCACCTCGAATTTACAGTATCAACTAAAATCTACGGAGTCATGACATGGCCTGGAACGAACCCGGTGGTTCAGGAAACAAAGATCCCTGGGGGAACCGCAATAATCAGGGTCCCCCCGATCTGGATGAGTTCGTCAAGAAACTGCAGGATAAACTGGCCAGTCTGTTTGGCGGCAAGGGCGGTTCGGGTTCCGGTGGCGGTACTTCCAGTGGCAATGCCGGGTCCATCAGTCTAGGTGTGATCGCAGCGGTACTGATCGGTATTTGGGCGCTGTCCGGCATCTATATTGTCGATCAGGGCAGGCAGGGTGTGGTACTGCAGTTTGGCGCGTTTTCTATGATCACCGATCCGGGGCCACACTGGTATCCGCGTTTCATCGATACCGTCGATATCGTGGATGTAGAAAATGTTCGTAGCGTCAACATCGGTCATACCAATGATGAGGCGCTGATGCTGACCCAGGATGAGAACATCATCGACATCAAGTTTACTGTGCAATACAAGGTCAAGGATGCCCGCGACTATTTATTCAGTGTGCGTGATCCTGATTTGACTCTGCGACAGGTAACGGAAAGCGCCGTACGTGAAATTGTTGGCAAGAACAAACTCGATTATATTATTACCGAAGGTCGGGTTGTGGTTTCCGCTGACGTTGGTCGATTGATCCAGAGAATACTCGACAGCTATGCCACCGGCATCACCGTGGTTAATCTGAATATGCAGGACGCCCAGCCGCCGGAACAGGTACAGCAGGCTTTTGATGATGCTATCAAGGCGCGTGAAGACAAACAGCGCCAGATTAATGAAGCCGAAGCCTATTCCAATGACGTACTGCCCAGGGCGCGTGGTAAGGCCGCTCGCATAATACAGGAAGCCAAAGGCTATCAGGCAGAAGTGGTCGCACGTTCCGAGGGCGAAACCGACCGTTTCCGCAAGGTTCTGGCGCAATACAAAAAGGCACCGAAGGTGACTCGTGAGCGTCTGTATCTGGATACGATGGAAGAGGTTATGAGCAATTCAAACAAGATTCTGGTGGATGTAAAGAACAGCAATAACCTGATGTATTTGCCGTTGGACAAGCTGATTACCCATAAACCCTCGGTGGTGGAAAGTGATGTCAGCAGTACGCCTCCGCCCACCAGACACAGACGGGCGCCCGTGTCCACACGAGACAGTCGTTTCAACGGCCGTCAACGCAGCCGGGAGGTGCGCTAATGAACAGCTCCAGGATTGGCTTTCTCATTGCCGCCGCAGTCGTTGTGGTCTTGTTTCTGTCGTCGGTATTTACCGTCAACGAACGTGAACTGGCGATCAAATTCAGGTTAGGAGAAATCATCAAGGCGGATTACAAGCCTGGCCTGCATTTCCAGACACCGTTCATCAATAATGTAAGAAAGTTTGACAAGCGCATCCTGACCCTGGATGCGCGGCCCGCTAATTATCTGACCAAGGAGAAGAAAAACGTCAACGTAGACTTCTTTGTCAAATGGCGAATAAACGATGTCAGCAAGTATTACACGGCAATGAGCGGCAACGAGCGTAAGGCCATGGAGCGCCTCTATACCACGATTAATGAAGGCTTGCGTGGTGAATTTAGTAATCGCAGCATCCAGGAAGTTATTTCCGGTGAACGTGCAGCGATCATGAATAATGTCACTAAGCAGGCCAACAGGCAGCTGGGCAGTTTCGGCATCAAGGTGGTGGATGTGCGGGTCAAACGCATCGATTTCACCGCGACCATTAGCGAATCGGTCTACCGGCGGATGGAAGCCGAGCGAACCCGTGTTGCCAAGGATTTGCGTTCCCGTGGTGCGGAAGCGGCAGAGAAAATTCGTGCCGGTGCCGATCGCCAGCGTACTGTGATCCTGGCGAATGCCTATAAAGAAGCCCAGGACTTGCGCGGTAGCGGTGATGCCAAAGCATCGGAAATTTATGCCAAGGCATATAGCAAGGATCAGGAATTCTTTTCTTTCTATCGCAGCCTCAATGCCTATCGTTCATCGATGGGTCGGGATGGCGATGTCATGGTGCTGGAGCCGGATTCCGAATTCTTTAAATATTTCAAGAATGCCAGGTCCAACAAGCGCTAGCCGGATATGTTTGCTTACCTACTGACGGCCGTGGCGCTGGTGCTGGTGATAGAAGGTTTATTGCCAGCACTGAGTCCGCGTCATTACCGGCAGACCATGTTGAACATGAGCAAGATGGATGATCGCATCTTGCGCAGTATGGGGCTGGTAAGCATGGCTGCTGGTGCGCTGTTGCTGTATTTCTTCAAAGGCTGATTATGAAAGACGAACGCTGGCTGTTGCCGGAAGGCATCGAGGAAGTGTTGCCACGTCAGGCGCGAGCGCTTGAAGGTTTGCGGCGCAGGCTGCTGGACATTTATGATCGTTGGGGTTACGAGCAGGTAATGCCGCCGTTCATCGAATACCTGGAATCCCTGCTCACCGGTACCGGCAACGATCTGGATCTACAGACCTTCAAGCTGACCGACCAACTTAGTGGTCGCATGATGGGCATTCGCGCCGACATGACGCCCCAGGTTTCCCGCATTGCTGCCTGTCATCTACAACAGGATGCGCCTGTGCGCCTGTGCTACATGGGCAGCGTCATCAGGACCCGTCCCGACAGCTTTGCCAGCTCGCGCAGTCCGTTACAACTGGGTGCTGAATTATACGGCCATAGCGGGGTGGAAAGTGACATCGAGATCCTCGGCCTGATGATTGAAACCCTGCATCAATCCGGCATTGCCCAGCCCTACATCGATCTGGGGCATGTCGGTATTTACCGGGGCTTGGCCACGCAGGCCGGACTGAGTCAGACACAGGAAGCCACGCTGTTCGATGCCCTGCAACGCAAGGCCCGACCGGAAATTGAAGCCTGTCTCACGGATTGGAACCTGGATGACAGTGTTGCCAATATGTTGCTGGCACTGGTGGATTTAAACGGCGGGGACGAGGTATTAGAACAGGCAAAAGAGCAGTTGCAAAACGCCGTTGAAAGCGTCAATGCGGCGCTGGAAAATCTGGCGGCGATTGCTGCTGGACTCCGGCAGCAACAGCCGCAGCTCAACCTGCATTATGATCTGGCTGAACTGCGCGGTTATCATTATCATACCGGCCTGGTGTTTGCCGCCTATATTCCCGGTCGTGGGCTGGCGATTGCGCAGGGCGGACGGTATGACGATATTGGCGAGGTTTTCGGCAATGCGCGTCCGGCCACCGGCTTCAGTACGGATCTGAAAGTATTGCTTGAAACGGTTCCTGAAGCCCATGATCAGCCCGGCGCAATTTTTGCTCCACCAGACAGGTTTCCTGAACTGATGCAGTTCATCAGTGAACTGCGCGGGCAGGGCGAACGGGTGATTCAGGCCTTGCCGGGACAAAAGGGCGGCGCGGCCGAGACGGGTTGTGAACGTGAGATTGTAAAGGATGGAAAAGGCTGGATAGTCAGGGAACTTTGATAGCCCATGAGAATTATATGCAGGTTCCTCGTTCCCACGCTCTGACATTGGGAATGCATACCGGGATCAACGCATCGGGTCGAGATATGGGTTCCCACGTGGAGCGTGGGAACCAGTAACTATCTTCGTTTATAGATAGATACATATTATAAATTTTCAAACATAAAAATTGGGTTGAATTATGGGAAAAAACGTCATTATTATCGGCACCCAGTGGGGTGATGAAGGCAAGGGCAAGGTCGTTGATTTGCTCACCGACCGCGCCAGTGCCGTGGTGCGTTTCCAGGGTGGTCACAATGCCGGCCATACCCTGGTTATCGACGGCAAGAAAACCGTACTGCATCTAATCCCCTCGGGCGTTTTGCGCGAAAATGTCAAATGCCTGATTGGCAACGGTGTGGTGCTGTCACCCGAGGCCTTGCTCACGGAACTGAAAATGCTGGAGGACAACGGCGTACCCGCGCGTGAGCGCCTGCGCATCAGTGAAGCCTGTCCGCTGATTCTGTCCTATCATGTTGCCCTGGATCACGCCCGCGAAGTAGCGCGCGGCAAAAAAGCCATCGGCACCACTGGTCGTGGCATTGGCCCGGCCTATGAAGACAAGGTTTCCCGCCGAGGTTTGCGTCTGGGCGATCTGTTTTACCGCGAACGCTTTGCTGCCAAGTTGGGCGAAGTGCTGGATTATCATAATTTCGTCCTGAAGAACTATTTCAAGGCAGACACGGTAGACTTCAATCAGGTGCTGGATGAGAGTATGGCTATGGTGGATGATCTGAAGCCGCTGATTGCCGACATCCCGGATCTGCTGCACCAGTACCGCAGCAACGGCGAGAATGTCATGTTCGAAGGTGCCCAGGGCGCGTTGCTGGATATCGATCACGGCACCTATCCCTATGTCACCTCATCCAATACCACCGCCGGTGGCGCGGCTACCGGCAGTGGTATGGGCCCCGGCTATTTCGACTACATACTGGGTATCACCAAAGCCTACACCACCCGGGTCGGCTCCGGTCCATTCCCCACCGAACTTTATGACGGTGAGGGACTGCTGGATGAAACCGGCCATCATATGGCGGAAAAGGGGCATGAGTTTGGTTCCACCACCGGTCGCCCGCGTCGCTGCGGCTGGTTCGATGCGGTGGCTCTGCGCCGTTCTGCACAGATTAACAGCGTCAGCGGCCTGTGCCTCACCAAGCTGGATGTTATGGACGGCCTCGATACCATTCGTATTTGTACGGGTTACAAAACAGCAGACGGCTTACGCAACACCCCGCCGGTAGGTGCCGAGGCGTTCGAAACCTGTGAACCGGTCTATGAAGACATGCCGGGCTGGCAGCAATCCACCGTGGGCGTTAAAGACTATGATGCCTTGCCGGCCAATGCCCGCGCCTACCTGAAACGTATTGAAGAGGTCACCGGTGTGCCGGTGGACATTATTTCCACCGGGCCGGATCGTACCGAAACCATTATTCTCAAGCACCCCTTCGATTAAACCTCCTGTATAAGCAGGCGCATGGTTAGCATGCGCCTGTAGTTTATTCTGGTTTTTTACTTTATTGGTAACTGCTCACCTCCCAGGTACTCGTCATTCCGGCTAAATGTATGCCGGAATGACGAATCAGGTACAGATTCTGCAATCTGTGAGGTCAGTGGTTACCTTTATTTTTCGAATGATTTTATTCTGCGTCTAAAGTTCAGGCAATAACGGCCGAAATATCGTTACATATTGCAATCCTCTCATCAGTTTGTTTAAGACTCAATAAAACATCAAAACCCGATGGTGCGTAAAAGCCGTATTTCTGCTTTGTATTTACGCCCAAGGAGAATACAGAATGGCAACAGTAAGCGTAGAAAAAACTTCAATTTTAGCAGGCATTCTGTACCCGGCAGAACGCATCATGGCCCGACTGCGCTATGCGCAAAAATTTATGCTGGTTTTTATCCTGTTTATGGTTCCTTTGCTGGTATCCGGTTATTTACTGGTCAAGGAGATCGGCGCGGATGTTGTTTTTCTGAAAAAGGAACATAAAGGTGTGGAATATATCGGCGCAGTGCGTCAGTTGTTAGAACACCTGCCTCAGCACCGGGGCATGGCTTTTGCCTACCTGAATGGCAATGAGAGTTTCCGTCAGAAAGTTATCGACAAGGGCAAGCAGATCGACGCAGATTTTCTGGCCCTGGAAAAACAGGAACAAAAACTGGGTGGCGAACTCAAAACCAGGCAGAAGTTTAATGTGCTAAAGCAGAACTGGCAGCAGCTCCAATCCCGCAGTATGCAGGTGTCGGCTGATGAAAGTTTCCGGGAACACTCGAAACTGGTCGACCAGGTCCTTGATTTGATAACGCATGCGGCTGACACCTCCGGATTAATTCTGGATCCGGCGTTGGACAGCTTTTATCTCATGA
>UOFZ01000016.1_pt1 | contig 30359 bp, 26 predicted proteins | sample 1989551 | NCBI WGS metagenome assembly UOFZ01 (sample SAMEA4712198, study PRJEB27164) | hydrothermal vent metagenome | biome: marine basaltic hydrothermal vent biome; feature: marine hydrothermal vent; material: mineral | place: Pacific Ocean | collected 2011-06-14/2011-07-23 | depth 1691 m
CTCTGTTCGGGTGCGTCAGCAACAGGCGGTGTCGTTTCAGTATTCTTCACCGGGTTCTGTTCGGGTGCGTCAGCAACAGGCGGTGTCGTTTCAGTATTCTTCACCGGGCTCTGTTCGGGGGCGTCAGCAACAGGCGGTGTAATTTCAGTATTCTTCACCGGACTCTGTTCGGGTGCGTCAGCAACAGGCGGCGCAGTTTCCGTATTATTCACCGGGATCGGCTGAGGTTTATCTGCAATCACCCGCGATGGGTTGATTTCTTTTGGCTCGTCTTGCGCAACAGATTCCTGTACCGGAACGTTGTTTTTGTTCGCAGCACCTTTATGTATGGCTATATTTCTGTTTGCGGGTACTCTGACATCAAACAGGGCATCCAGGCGCTGGCCAATAATGCTGGTTTGCTCATAAAGCGAATGACCAATTACGACACCTTTATTGAATTTTCTGTTTATTCGCTCAAGCAATGATTCAATATATAAAACTTTTTCTTCTGCCGCCTCTGGTTTGAGTTCGGTTAATGTTTCGACTTCCTGGGCAACATAATATGCATGTTTTGCTTTACGCATGGCTAGGGCGGCGGCATTTTTGACCTGTTGCTTATCTCGGTAATACACGCGAATAAATTTTCTGGCGCTTTCCAGTTCTTTTTCAGCTTTTTTGAAGGTTTTTTTAGCTAAATCTTTAGCATCTTCATCATCGGCTTTTTCCAACATGGCTTCGACAGGTTCAAGATTGTTGGTCAATACAATATTAACTTCCAGGGTCAGCATTTCTTTTAACAATTCAGCCTGGCCTTGCATCGCTTCATTCATGTCGCCTTCTTCTATTTTTTTGACCAGATCGATGACATCATCGGCATAATCCTGGATAGCGCCGGTAAATTTCTTTTCCTCGTCAACACTCTTTAGCATCTTAAGTTCTGCTAAAGCGTCACTTAATGAGGATTCCACTTTTGCTTTAGTGGTCATGCCATTTTCAACCAGTTTGCTGACCTTGAAACAATCTTGCATGCCTTCCGCTACGGTTTTCTGGTTTTTTATTTTGTCCTGGCCCTGTTTAAGATTTTTGGAGGCTAGTTCGAGGTGCAGCGGTGCAAAAAAAGTAAATTCTTCTTTGTTCGCCCTGGCGATAGCCATGCTGGCTGTCTCGCATATTTGCTGGGGGGTTTGACTGGTTTCCTCGGCCTGTTTTAATGCAACGTTATCCATGTATTTTATATTTGCGATCTGGGGTGAGGCGCAGGCGGATAAAAAAAGAGCTAAAACAGGCGGGCTAATATTTTTTTTTGAGAGAATCATTTTTCATTCCTTAAAAATATGTAAACGTTAATTTCTATTTATTCTGTGCAGAACAGGGTTCGATTCAGATGATTGTTCTTAAGCTTTCCGCCCCAGGCAAGGCAAGCTCTGAGATTACAGCAACAAGGTTAAATCAGTGTTTCAGGCTGAAGTTCTGGACGCGGCCTTCAGATATGTGTAATTCCCCGAGAAACATCCTTTCTTATAGTCAATAAACAGATTGTCCGGGACAAATGTTTTTTTGTCTTTGGCAAGGGGGAAGTCTTCTGCTTCGGCACCGTTATCAATATCTGCAATACGACAGGTTTTTGTATAGCGAACCACATTAAAACATAGGTCCAGCCCCGGGGTGACGGACACGGTGTCGATGTCGACCTGTTCTTTAAACCAGACTCGTTTGATCACCAGACAGCCAAATACCAGATTCATTTCTGCAATGATCGGCGTATTCCTGGCCGATATTGCGCGTTCGGCGGCCTGGCTAAGCTCTATTTTAATTGTTTTATCGAGCAGGGTAACGGCGTGCTTCATAAAAACTCCCTGGTTAACGGTTAGACCGGTTTTCCTGAGTTCTGATAATAGGCTATCCGGGCATAAGCTATCTATATATATGCGTAAATATTTACTATTTCATGAAGGTACTTATCGCCCTGGATGAGTTTGTTGGAGCATATTTGTCACTTGATTAAATTGCATTTCGCAACCATAATGCAACCATATGTATTTAATGGAGAACTGTATTATGCCTGCCTTGACCATAAAAAATATCCCCGACGATCTCTACAATGAGTTAAAAAACATTGCAAAACAACATCATAGAAGTATTAATAGCGAGGTTATTGTGTGCCTTAAGCGCTCTCTACTTCCTAAACGAATCAGCCCGAAGGAACGGCTTGGTACGATTCGAGCTATTCGCTCCCAGATTAAACCTAACACCATTACAGCAGAAGATATCGATCAAGCCATAAATGAAGGAAGGCCATGATTATTGCTGATACTAATATTATTTCTTATCTTCTTCTTCCTACTTCGTATACAGCTTCGGTTGAATGCCTTTATGAAATTGATCCTGACTGGTCAGCACCCATACTTTGGAAAAGTGAGTTTCGTAATGTCATGGCTCTTTATCTTAGAAAAAAGATTATCACCCTGGAAAAAGCGATGCAGCTTCAAGATACAGCTGAGTCAATGATAATTCAAAATGAATATGATCTTTCATCGTCACAGGTACTCTCTCTCATAGATGAAAGTAACTGCTCATCATACGACTGTGAATTTGTCGCACTCGCTCATCATTTTGATACAAAGTTGCTCACTCAAGATAAAAAAATACTAAAAGAATTTCCATCTACCGCCATATCCGTATCAGATTTCCTTTCTCAGTCATAGATTGCCCTATCTTGTGGTTTATCCAGGTTAGTACCTTAGAAATCATTTTCTGCGCATTTTGTAGAAAATCATTTCGTGAAGGTTCTTATCTTGTGGTTTATCCAGGCCAGGGCCAAGAACATCAATTGGGATGATTTATACCGTGTTTGTTTGACAGATCATGGAAGAAGAACTGCTTGAAGTTAATAATTCGCCTTATTTTCTTTTGAATCTTACATAATCTTAACTTTTGTTATATTAGAATTTCCATATTATGCATCACATTATAGTCTGGGTTCCGCATGTACCCATGTGACTTGCTTGACTATTGTGATATGGCGCCCCTGTGTTTTCTGGGAGCGGCTGTAAATTCCAGTTAATGTATTTCCTGGGTGGATTCCTGGGTTTTTATGCCTGGCCGCACAGTTACCGAATCGTTTTTGTCTGACCGGAGGGTCAGCTGGTTACTCGATATTACGGAGAAGTTTAATTTATGAATGCAATTAGAGTCACCCAGTCTGAGTGGTACCAACGACTGTTTCCCTTCATGCATTGGCGCCATATGGTGACAAAGCGCAGTCTGAAAACGGATTTTATTGCCGGTCTAACCGGCGCTATCGTGGTTTTGCCTCAGGGCGTGGCTTTTGCCACCATTGCCGGGATGCCGCCGGAATATGGACTTTATGCAGGTATGGTGCCGGCGATCATTGCGGCGCTGTTCGGTTCCTCTCATCATCTGGTTTCCGGTCCGACCACGGCTGCGTCTATCGTGCTGTTTTCGGCCTTGAGCGTTTATGCCGAACCGGGTTCTGCCGAGTATGTCAGTCTGGCCCTGACTCTGACCTTCATGGTCGGGCTGTTCGAGCTGGGGTTGGGACTGGCGCGCATGGGCGCCATTGTTAATTTCATTTCCCATTCGGTGATCGTCGGTTTTACTGCCGGTGCAGCGATTCTAATTGCCAGCAAGCAATTGAAGAACTTTTTTGGGGTGGACATTCCCCGCGGCGCCCACCTGCCTGAGATTCTGCATTCTTTCTGGCTACAGATTGGGGATATCAATCCCTATATTACCGGAGTAGCGGTCGTTACCCTGTTGTCCGGTATTGCAGTGAAGCGCTGGGTTCCCAAAATACCCTATCTGATTGCTTCGATGCTGGTAGGTAGTCTTGCGGCGTGGTTGTTGAATCGCATGTACGGGCTGGACGTGACGGGTATCACTTCGGTGGGAGCCTTACCTGCTACCCTGCCACCGTTGTCAGCCCCGGATCTTTCTCTGGATACGATTAAACACCTGTCTACCTCGGCGCTGGCGGTAACTCTGTTTGCCTTGACCGAGGCGGTTTCTATTGGCCGTTCGCTGGCGATGCGCAGTGGTCAACGGATTGATGGTAACCAGGAGTTTATTGGCCAGGGCCTGTCCAACCTTGCCGGTACTTTTTTTTCGGGCTATGTGGCCACGGGGTCATTCAATCGCAGTGGCCTGAACTATCAGGCGGGCGCGAAGACGCCGCTGGCGGCGGTATTTGCCGGTTCCCTGTTGATGCTGATCGTACTGATGGTGGGTCCGCTGGCGGCCTATTTGCCCAATGCGGCCATGGCCGGGATTCTGTTTCTGGTGGCCTGGGGCCTGATTGATTTTCATGAAATCAAGCACGTACTTAAGAGTAGCCGTCGTGAAACCGGTATTCTTGGAGTGACCTTCTTTGGTGCGCTGTTCCTGGAGCTGGAGTTGGCAATTTTCTCCGGCGTGCTCCTGTCACTGGTGTTGTACCTGATGCGGGTGGCCAAGCCTCGTATTGTGTCCCTCTCGCCGGATCCGCGTTTACCCAAGCATGCCTTATCCAGTGATTCGGAGTTGCCTCAGTGTCCACAGTTACGGTTACTGCGCATCGATGGCTCCATGTTTTTTGGTTCGGTCAACCATGTGCAGGAAGTCTTTGCCGAGATAGAAGGCAATCATCCGGAACAAAATCACCTTGCTGTTGTCTGTGAAGGGATCAACTTTGCAGATATCCAGGGCGGTGACACACTGGCCAAGGAGGCGCAGAAGCGTCAGGCTAAGGGTGGCAATCTGTATCTTATCAATGTCAAGCAGGGGCTATGGGATTCATTGGAAAAATGTGGGGCACTGGATATCATTGGCGCCAATCATGTATTCCAGTCGAAACGGGCCGCGATTACCGGTATCTATAACAAGCTGGATCGTGAAATCTGCAAGACCTGTACGAGGCGTATTTTTAATGAATGTAATAAATCATAACAGCAGGGATCTGGGTATAGCATGTATATATTAATTATCGAAGATAATCCGGATCTGGTTGCCAATCTCTATGATTATTTGGAGTTGCAGGGCTATGTGGTGGACGCGGCCTATGAAGCCAAAAGCGGACTTCAGTTTGCATTAGAGAATGACTACGATGCCATTGTGCTGGATCTGATGCTGCCAGGCATGGATGGACTGGAGGTCTGTTCCCGACTGCGGGAAGCCGGGCGTGATCTGCCGGTATTGATGCTCACGGCGAGGGATACGCTGGAAAATAAGCTGGAAGGTTTTGCTCATGGTGCGGATGATTACATGATCAAGCCGTTTGCCATGCAGGAACTGAATGTTCGTCTGCAGGCTATGGTGCGCCGCGCCCGCGGCGAGCAGTCGCGTGAGGTAATCCAGATAGCGGATTTGTCGTTCGATCCGGCCAGTCTGCGGCTGGAGCGGAGTGGCAAGCGGATTAGTCTGCCACCCATCCCGCTGAAAATTCTGACCCTGTTGTTGCGCCAGTCGCCACGAGTTATTCCACGCAAGGAAATCGAGCGGCGCATCTGGGGCAATACCCGTCCTGACAGTGATGCCCTGCGCGCGCATATGTCAGTCTTGCGTTCCGTTGTCGACCGGCCTTTTGAGCAGGCTCTGATCCGCACAGTCCATGGCATCGGCTATCAACTGGTCGCGCCGGATGAAATTCAGGACTAGTCTCCGATACCGGGTAGCCTTTGCCTTTGCTTTTCTCGGTACCCTGGTCAGTCTGGTTATCGCCGGCGGCCTGTATGTACTCATGCTCGATATGGAACAGCGTCTGATTGCCGAGACGCTGTCCACCGAGCTGGATGATTACATCGTGCGTTTCGCGCTTGATCCGCAGACTCCTCCCCCCACCAGCACGACCATGCATACCTTTGTCATCAGAACGGCCGAAGATGAAAATCAGGCAATGTTGATGCAATTGCAACCAGGTTTGCAACAGGTTCTATTCCAAAATAAAAACTATTTTGCCGACGTGCGTAAGCAGGCCGGACGGCATTTTATTGTTCTCTATGAAGACTTTCGCATTCGTCAGCGTGAACAGCAGTTTCGTGTTTATTTGATAGTCGGGGTGCTGATCATGATCGGCCTGTCTGCGGTGTTGGGCTTCTGGTTGGCTGAGCGTGTAATTTCACCGGTAGTCGAGCTTTCCCGGCGAGTCAGTAGTTTGCGGCCAAAGGTGCGTCTGATGCCGTTGGCCGGGGATTTTCCGGAGGATGAGGTAGGCAAACTGGCGCAGGAGTTTGATGATTATCAACAGCGCCTGTCCGAGTTCATTGAACGTGAGCGTGCGTTTACTGCCGATGTCAGTCACGAGTTGCGCACACCGTTGACGGTGATCAAGGGTGCGGCGGAAGTTTTGCTGGCGGATGGCGAGATGGACATGGCGCGCCGAACCCGGGTTGAGCGGATTGCGCGTGCGGTTGCCGAAGCAAGCGAATTGAGTTCAGCGCTGCTCTTGCTGGCGCGGGAGCGGAAAGATCAGCTAACCTCATCAGCCTGTGAGGTGGGTGAAATTCTCAGTCAGATCCTGCAAAGCCATCATTATTTGCTGGAGCACAAACCGGTTGAAGTCCGATGCGAAATCCATGACCAGCCCCAGCTGCAGGTCGAATGCAGCCTGTTACGGGTGGTGCTGGCCAACCTGGTGCGGAATGCTTTTTCCTATATCGAAGAAGGCTATGTACAGGTTACACTGGAACGTCTTTATGTAGAAATCGAGGATACCGGTGTGGGGATTTCACATGCCAGCCTGGAACGGGTTTTTGAACCTTATTACAGTGCCCAGCCGGGGGGGAAGGGCATTGGTTTGTCATTGGTCAGACGCATCTGTCAGCGTTATGACTGGGATATAAAAATCGACAGTCTCGAAGGTCAGGGTACCTGCATTCGTTTGCATTTTTCCTAAATGGGAACGCCTTTTGATCCGGCTCAATTAGTTGATATAAAAAAGAAAAACAGACGTTTCCCCCATGCCTTATTAATATATTCTTGAACCTTATGAGGGTAGGATCATTCACACTAGTTTTTCCGGGGACCGTTGGGTGGGCAGGCGTAGCAAGACCGTTATCCAGATTACCGGCTTTTTGTGCATAACCTTTAGCCTGACCATGTTGGCGCCCCTGCTGGTGTCGCTCTGGTATGACGATGGCGAAGTCTGGGGTCTGCTGGCGGAATTCAGTGTCATGCTGGGCTGCGGGGTTTTGCTCTGGTTGCCTTTTCGTCACCGGCGTTATGAATTGCGTCGACGTGACGGATTTTTCATAGTGACCATTTTCTGGACCTTGCTTAGTCTGCTCGGGCTGGCGCCGCTTTATTTCGGGCTACATATTTCCTTTGTCGATGCGCTGTTTGAGTCGGTATCGGGCTTGACCACCACTGGGGCAACGGTGCTTTCCGGTCTTGATGACATGCCTCGGTCACTACTTTTTTTCCGTCAGGAATTACAATGGTTTGGCGGCATGGGCCTGGTGGTGCTGGCTGTAGCAGTCATGCCCATGCTCGGTATCGGCGGCATGTCGGTGTATCGGGCGGAAGCGCCGGGGCCGATGAAAGAAGAGAAAATGACGCCGCGACTGGCCTTGACGGCACGTTCCCTCTGGGCCTTGTATCTGGGGCTGACAGTCGCCTGTGCGCTGGCTTTCTGGTATGCCGGTATGTCACCTTTCGATGCTATCAGTCACAGCCTGAGTACCCTGTCTACCGGTGGTTTTTCCACTCACGATGCCAGCCTGGCCTGGTTTCATAGTCCGGCCATCGAAATGGTTGCGGTGGTCTTCATGTTGCTGGGGGCGATGAATTTCAGTGTTCATTATCTTGCCTGGCGACACCTAAGCCTGGCTGATTATTTTCGTGATCCGGAAGTGCGGACATTTTTAATCCTGGTATTGGGGCTGGTTGTTTTGACCAGCGTGATCCTGCGCCTGTCAGGGCATATGCCGGATATTCTTCTGTCCACGCGAGAAGCTGCTTTTGAAGTGGTATCGGTTATTACCAGCACCGGGTTTGGACTGGATGATTTTTCCCACTGGCCGATGTTTTTGCCCGCGCTGTTGATGATTATCAGTTTTATCGGAGGTTGTGGCGGTTCGACAGCCGGCGGTATAAAAGTGATGCGTGTCATGTTACTGGGCAAGCTGGGGTTCCGGGAATTGAAGCTGTTGATGCATCCGCATGGCGTGTTTCCTATCAAGATTGGGGAGCGCCAGATGCGTGAAGATACCCTGCAGGCCGTTTGGGGATTTTTTGCAGTCTATATAGCAACGTTTATTTTGCTGATGTTGTTGATCATGATGAGCGGACTGGATCAGTTATCCGCTTTTGCCGCGATTACTACCTGCATGAATAATATGGGGCCGGGTCTTGGGGTGGTATCGCAAAGCTTCGCTCAAGTTAGTGATGCGGGCAAGGTGGTTGCTGTGGTAGCCATGCTCGTTGGTCGCCTGGAAATTTTTACGGTCCTGGTCTTGTTTCATCCCAGTTTCTGGCGTACCTGAATATAAACCTGGTTATTGCGCCTTGCCTGTTTTGGTCTAAATATAATAACAGGGGCGCGCATAAACTGACTATTAAAGAATCAAGGGGTTCCCAAGTCTAATGGATGAGTTAATCTGGCACTGATTGCAACAGAAAGCTTGATTTATTTTTGCAGATTCTTAACATACCTATAGTCAATATTAATGTTTTAGCGAAACTTGTCTTTTTCGGGGACTACTCAGCGTCCGTTCCGTGGGATAGATTTTCACTAGCTTGTTGATTTTATCGCGTTGAATTTACCTGTGGAGTGTCCTTTGAGCAGCCAAACCCTGAAACGCCTGATTGCGGCTATTATTTTTATAATTGTGGGTGTTTTTACCGCGAGTGCCGTACCCAGCATTGAAATAGCATGGGTCAGCGCGCTCCTGTTGCTCACGATTTATCTGTTTGTATTCGAGATTGTCAGCGTGGACGTGGCGGCGATCAGTATCATGGTGCTGCTCGGCATAACCTCACTGCTGGCGCCACTGATGGGGCTGGAAAAAGGCCTGGTCAATACTTCACATCTGTTTGATGGTTTTGCCAGTAACGCGGTCATGTCGATTATTGCCGTGATGATTATTGGCGCCGGGCTGGATCGTACCGGGATCATGGGCAAAGTGGCGGCGTTTATTCTCAAGTCGGGCGGCACCTCTGAAAAACGCATTATTCCGATTATCTCCAGTACCGTGGCCATTATTTCTTCGTTCATGCAGAACGTGGGCGCAGCGGCGCTATTTTTGCCCGTGGTCAGTCGTATATCCGCACGTTCCGGGCTGCCCATGTCGCGCCTGCTCATGCCCATGGGTTTCTGTGCCATCCTCGGTGGTACGGTGAGTATGGTGGGGTCCAGCCCGCTGATTTTGCTCAATGATCTGATTTTAACTTCCAATATGGCTTTGCCGGCGGATCAGCAGATGCACACCTGGGGTCTGTTTTCCGTGACCCCGGTTGGTCTGGCACTGGTGGCCAGCGGAATTCTCTACTTTATTATTCTCGGACGCTTTGTCTTACCCTCACAGGCCAAAGACAACGGCACCACGGCCACCCACACCATGAATTACTTCCGCGAGATCTATGGCATCGACTATGATCTGTTCGAAGTGGTGGTTCCAAAAAGCAGCCCCTTGGTGGGCAAGTTGCTGGATGATATCGAACACGATGAGCGCATTCGGGTAATTGCTGCCATGCGTGGTAGTGATGATCTGCGTATCGGTCCCGGTGGCCTGGCAAGAGACGTGGGTATCGAAGCCGGCAGCGTCCTCGGCATTCTTGCTTCATTGAATAATATCCGAAAATTTACCGAACATTATGGCCTGGAGCTGCGCGATAATCTGGAAACCTTCTCCGAATCACTGGCGGCCACCCGGGCGGGTATTGCCGAGGTGGTAATTCCACCCGGCTCCAAGTTGATCGATAAAAGCGCGCGTGACGTGTGGATGCGCAAAACCTATGGTATTGCCATGGTGGCCATGCATCGTGGCGGTGAAACCCTGCGTGAGGGGGATGGCATTCGTGATATGCCGCTACAGGCGGGCGATACCCTGGTGGTGCATACTACCTGGCAGGCATTAGCCCGGCTGGAGCATGATCGCAACTTCGTCATCGTTACCACCGAATATCCACATGAAGATCTGCGTCCACAAAAGATAGGTTTTGCCTTGCTGTTTTTTGGTATTGCACTTTCCATGGTGCTGTTTACGGATCTGCGCCTGTCGGTGGCCTTGCTTACCGGTGCCATCGGCATGGTGATTTCGGGTGTGCTGACGATTGACGAAGCTTATGACGCGGTAAGCTGGAAAACGGTTTTTCTGCTGGCCTCCTTGATTCCGCTGGGACTGGCAGTAGAAACCAGCGGTACGGCCAAATGGATTGCCGAACAGGTAGTGGGACTGGTGGGTAACGCTGATCCCTGGATCATTCAGGCCTCTATCGCCGCTCTGGCAACATTTTTTACCCTGGTGATGTCGAATGTCGGCGCCACCGTGTTATTGGTGCCGCTGGCGGTGAATGTCGCGCTGCAGGTAGGGGCCGATCCGGCGGTGTATGCGTTGACCGTTGCTATTGCCACATCTAATTCTTTCCTTATTCCGACCCACCAGGTTAACGCCCTGATCATGGGGCCGGGCGGTTATCGGGTGCCGGACTTCATGCGCGCGGGCGGCGTTATGACCATCCTGTTTCTGATCGTAATGATGCTGATGATGAACCTGATTTTCTAGGGAGTGTTTGTTGTTACAGTTCTCGGGTTCCCAGGTTCCTGCGTGGGGAACCCGTACTTCAGTTGGTGTGTGGATTTCGGTATGCATGTCCACGCAGACGCGTGAGAACGAGGACGGTTGAAATAAAATTGCAGAATCTGTTAGCCAAATACCTGGCGCGCGTCGAATACGGGGCCATCGACACAGACCCGTTTCATCGCGGGTCCACTGGCAGTTTGTACTTCCACGACGCAACCGGCGCAACCGCCGACGCCACAGGCCATGAATTCTTCCAGCGAGATCTGGGCGGGCAGATCATACTCGCGCGCCATTTGTGCCACAGCTTCGAGCATGGGATGAGGGCCGCAGGAAAAAATTTCCACTTTGCTGCGTTCTTCATTATTCAAACTATCCAGCCACAGGCGGGCCAGATCGGTAACATAGCCCTGATGGCAGCCGGGGTAGCCCTGGGTGCTGGTGAGCCGGGCGGGAATATGCCAGTCTTCCAGCAGTGGCATACTGGCAATAACCCCATCAGGCAGGCCGGAGATCAGAATTTCAGAGGGGCGACTGGTGAACGGAAAGGGGACTTCCGAGCCCAGAATGACGAAGGGCGCGTAGCGATCTTTTTCCTGGCGCGCCGCATCAGCGAGAAAAATCATCGGCGGCATGCCTATGCCGCCGCCAATCAGAAGTGGCCGCGAACGTTCAGGATGCAGCTCGAATGGTTGGCCAATCGGCCCCATCAGGTTCAGCGTCTCGCCCGTTTTGCGTTGCGACAGTAGCCGGGTGCCTTCGCCAAAGACCTTGTACAACAGTTCGATTTCACCGCGCTGGCTATTTACGCGCATAATAGAAATAGGCCGCCGCAGGGGCCGTTGCGGATCGCAGTGAAGATGAATGAAACTACCGGGCAGGGCGTGGTCGGCTACTTGCGGCGCGCGCAGGCGCAGGATGTGCTGATCACCATCGCAATGTACATGCTCCAGGATCTCGGCATCTTCAACAAAAATGGTATCGCGTTGGGATTTCATTCTGTGCGCAGTATACCAGAGTCTGGTTGGTGGGCCGGAGTCAAATTTGTGTTGCTACGGTTATTATTGATGCCTTTGTAGCTGTGCGCAAACTGACTCCGACCATGTGGTTATACCCCAAAGAGTCAAGCGGCAGCGGATTCTGCCTGCAGCTGGTTCTGCGCCTTGACCAGTTTATTCATCATGCGCAGGTTTCTGTCGCTTAGATTGCAGGCGGCATCCACCCAAATGTCCGTGATCCCGGCCAGTTCCTCGTAGGTGACGGGATCATAAAACTGACGTACGCGTTCAATGGCCTGTAGTCCGTTACGACTGCGCCGGTGTTGACGAATATAGTTTTCAGCGGCTTTCTGGCCCTCTCCATCTTCGGCCAGCACATCGACTACGCCCATTTCGTATAATTCCTCGGCACGATAAAGCTTGCCGCTGGTGATCAGACGTTCGGCCAGACGGGGACCGATGCGTCGGGCCAGCAGACTGTAAGCGCCCATGCCGGGAAACAGGTTGAAGAGAATTTCCGGCAGGCCCAGTTCGGCTGAACGTTCGGCAATCAGCACCGAGCTGGAGAGCGCCGCTTCGAAGCCGCCGCCCAGGGCACTGCCCTGTACCAGCGAGATCGTGGTGATGTCCAGCGGCAGGTTGATCGTGTTATACAGCACGTCGATGCAGGCGTGGGCATAAGCATGCAGACCCTCACGATCCTTTTGTTTGATCAGCGCCTGAAACAGGTTCAGATCGCCCCCCAGATTGAATACGTCGGCAACGCGTGAAGCCAGCACCAGATAAGCAATGTGCTGGTCATGAAAGAAACTGGCTCCTGCATCGGACGTATGGATAGAGCTTTGCAGTTGACGAATGCTGTCAAGCAGGCTGCGATTAAAACAGGGGCGAGGGCGGGGATTCATGTAACACCAGAGCGTCTCCTGCTGTTCGTGGTATTCGGTTTCCAGCTGAGGCTGATGGGCAAGTAGAGTGAAGTCAGTATGAGATAATGTATCCATGATGTTTTCTCCGTAAACATTATATTAATGCCGATTGGCTTTTTAAGCCTAGTGTCAGTGGTTTACGGAAAGGGTAAGTGTGTTGCCCGGAAGCGGGAATTCAGTCGTCTGTAATGTTAAAAATTGTTAAAAAGCGAGCAGGTTATAACATTTAGTACCTTAGAAAATTATTTCGTGAAGATACTTATCTGGTGGTTTATCCAGGTTCGGGTTTATGCAGTAAGTTTTACTGCCGGTAAACAAGGCGTCCGTTCAGAAGCGTGTGGGTGACTTTGCCCTTGAGTTCCCAGCCAGCAAAAGGGGAGTTTTTTCCGGCACTGACAAAGCGGCCCGGATCGACGTGCCAGTGTTGCTGGGGATCAAAAATACAGATGTCCGCATGCGCCCCCGGGCCGAGATGACCACGGTTGAGGCCCAGGATGCGGGCCGGTTCAGAGCTTAGCTTGGCGATGACAGTCGGCAGCGACAGCAGGCCATCGTCCACCAGTCGCAGAGACAGGGGCAGCAGCGTTTCCAGCGCCGAAATCCCCGGCTCGGTTTCAGCAAAGGGTGCCAGCTTGGCATCCGCGTCATGCGGTTGATGGGCCGAGCAAATGGCATTGATGCGGCCATTGCTGAGGCCGCTGCGCAACGCGTCTCGATCGCGCTGGCTGCGCAGGGGCGGCAGTACATGGCACTGGCTGTCGAAATAGCCCACATCCATATCGGTGAGGTAGAGCTGGTGGGCGGCCACATCCATGCTCACCGGCAGGCCGTCATGCTGGGCGCGGGCAATCATCTGAACGGAGTGGGCGCAGGACAACTGGCAGAAGTGAGCGCGCACTTCAGTTTGTTCAATGAGCATGAGTTCACGGGCGACGGCTACGGTTTCGGCTGACTCGGGAATGCCCGGCAGGCCCAGGCGGGTGCTGATGGCACCTTCATGTACACAGCCCTGGCCCGAGAGACCCGGATCATCGGCATGCAGGAAAACCGTAAGGCCGCAGCTGGCGGCGTATTCCATTGCCCGGCGCATGATCAGAGTATTCTTGAGTGGCTGGCGGGCATTACTGACGCCGACACAGCCGCCATCCTGTTGCAGTTTGAGCATTTCAGCCAGTTGTTCGCCTTTCAGTTTTCGGGTCAGAGCGCCGAGGGTCACGACCCGGGCGAAACCGGCGGCCTCGGCTTTCTGGTGGATTAACTCGGACACCGCCGGTGTATCGATAATGGGATCGGTATCAGGTGGTACGCAGAGGGTGGTAATACCGCTGGCGGCGGCGGCCCGGGTTTCCGAGGCGATCGTTCCCTTGTGTTCGGCGCCGGGTTCGCACAGGTGGGCGTTAAGATCGATCAGACCGGGGCAGACGATCTGTCCGCAGGCATCAATGATTTCATCGGCCTGGAAGTCTGCGGGAATATCACCGCAGGCCAGAATGCGGCCATCATTGATGGCGATATCGGCTAGTTTATCGACCTCGTTAGCCGGGTCAATCAGGTGTCCGTGGGTAATCAGCAGGCGCATCAGTGGGCAGTCTCGCTATCGATATTGCCCCGACCGAGAATCATGGACATGACCGCCATGCGCACCGCCAGACCGTTGGTGACTTGTTCGAGGATCACCGACTGTGGGCCATCGGCTACCGTGGATTCGATTTCCACGCCGCGATTGATGGGGCCGGGATGCATGACAATGGCATCGTCTTTGGCCAGGGCCAGTTTTTCCGGAGTCAGGCCATAGCTGCTGAAATATTCATCTTCACTGGGCAGCAATGCGCCTTCCATGCGTTCGCGTTGCAGGCGCAGGGTAATAACCACATCCACATCGCGCAACCCCTGTTCCATTTGATGAAATACATGCACGCCTAGCTGTTCGGCCTGGGGCGGGATCAGGGTATGCGGACCGATGACGCGCACATCGGGTACGCCGAGGATATTCAAGGCATGAATCTGTGAACGCGCCACCCGCGAGTGCATGATGTCGCCGACGATGGCTACGCGTAGAGAAGTAAAGTCCGGTTTGTGGCGGCGGATGGTGAACATATCCAGCATCGCCTGGGTGGGGTGGGCATGGCTGCCGTCACCGGCATTGATCACGCTGATATGGGGGGCGACGTGTTCGGCAATAAAATGTGCCGCGCCGCTTTGCATGTGACGGACGATGAACATGTCGCAATGCATGGCTTCCAGGTTGCGTAGCATGTCGAGCAGGCTTTCGCCTTTTTTGGTGGCCGAGGTCTGGATGTTGATATTGATGACATCTGCCGACAGACGTTTGGCGGCCAGTTCGAAAGTCGTTCGGGTGCGGGTGCTGGCTTCGAAGAACAGGTTGGCGATAGTCTTGCCGCGCAGCAGGGGCGCTTTTTTTACCGGCTTGTTGATGACCGAGGCAAAGTTTTCAGCGTGGTCGAGGATTTCGGTCAGGGTCGGGCGCGAGACGCCTTCGGTGGTAAGAAAATGGCGCAGACGACCCTGCTTGTCGAACTGGATATCCTGACGCATCATGTACCGGTTTTTTCCTTTTGGGTTTGAACCTGCAGACTCAGGGGATCGGGGCCGCTGAGCTTAACGTGCTCGTCGGGCAGCAGATCCATGTGCATGCCGCGCACATCGGCACAGATGGGCAGTTCCTGGCCGCTGCGTTGCACCAGTACCGCCAGGCTCACCGAGGCCGGGCGGCCATAATCAAAGATCTCGTTCAGGGCGGCGCGGATAGTACGTCCGGTATGCAGGACATCGTCCACCAGAATGATATGCCGATTTTCGATATTAAAATCCAGTTGTGAGGGTTCGACCTGCGGGTGCATACCGATACGGGTGAAGTCGTCACGATAAAAGCTGATATTGAGCGTGCCTAGCGGAATGTTTTTCGGTAGTCGTTCGAGCAGGGCTTGCGCCACCCACACACCACCGGTATGGATGCCGATCATGAGCGGATCGTGTATATGGTTTGCCTGCAGTAGTTGCAGCAGATCGTCGGCCATACTTTGCAGCAGGGCATCAACTTCATGGCCTTGTGTCATTTAATCCAAACCCTTGTGAGCGTGTGTATCCATCCAGCTTTGCAGTATCAGCTGGGCGGCAATGTGATCATTGTACTGCGGCATGTTCTTTTTTACCCGTGGTGCCTGTTTTTCACGCAGTAGCATATTCGCTTCCAGCGAGCTATAGCGTTCGTCCACCATTTCAACCGGCAGATTGTACCGCCCTTTGAGTTGATTACCAAAGCGCCGCGCCGCCTTGCTCATATCCTGCTCACTACCATCTATCTGTAGCGGCAGGCCCACCACCAGCAATTCGGGTTGCCATTCTTCAATCAGATGGCTGATACCCGGCCAGTCCGGTTTCTGGTTTTTGCCGGGCAGGGTCAGTAAGGGGGTGACGGTGCAGGTGATTTCCTGACCAACGGCGATACCAATACGATTTCGGCCAAAGTCAAAGCCGAGCAGGGTGCGGCTCACGCATGCCCCACGTCACTGGATATCAGGGACAGCTCGACTCCCAGCAGGGCCGCAGCCGTGGTCCAGCGTTGGTCCTGGGGGGTATCGAAAATAATACGGTTGTCCGCCGGGCCGTTAAGCCAGCTGTTGGCGGCGATTTCTTCTTCAAGTTGACCGGCACCCCAGCCAGCGTAGCCCAGGGTAATCATAAATTTTTCCGGCCCCAGGCCGTGGCTGATGGCTTCGATAATGTCCTGGGAAACGGTTAGCGCCAGATCGCTGCCAAGTTCCAGAGTATTGTCCCATTCGCCCTGTGGCGTATGCAGGACAAAGCCCTGATCCGGTTGCACCGGGCCGCCACGATAGATGGGGATGTGAGCCGTGTCCGGTTCGTCCATGTCAATGCCAATACCAAGCTGGCGGGTCAGATCGCCGAGGTTCATCGGTGTCGGGCGGTTAATCAGCAGACCCATAGCCCCTTGCGGGTTGTGTTCACAGAGAAAGGTGACGCTATGGGAAAAATTCGGATCCTGCAGGCCCGGCATGGCGATGAGAAACTGCTTGCTTAACTGTGAAATGAAGCCCATGAACAGAAGTATATAAATGCAGGGGAAAGATACAAGAGGAAAAACAAAAGATATAGGAGAAAAGCTACAAGGTGGGTAGTGTGCAGCCTTGTATCTTTCCTTTTATTAAGCTATTGCCCGCCTGTGGTCAGGCCGTTGTTGCTTTTGAAATACCAGACCCGGGGGATATGCAAAACATCGGTATCGACCAGGATTGCCTTGCTCAGGGGCGGGAAAGGCGCGGCCAGACGGACAATCCGTTTAGCCGCTTCATCGAGAACCTTGTAGCCGGAAGACTGGATAATTTTCATATGATTCAGGCTGCCATCGGGGTTGATCGCCACATCCAGCAGCAGGCTGCCATCAATATTATGCCGCAGCGCCTCTTCGGGATAGTTGAGATTGCCAAAGCGTTCCACCTTGGCGCGCCAGGCATCCAGATAACTGGCGAAACGGTATTCCTTTGCATTCGCACCACGCACATAGGTGCGCCGGGGCGTGACCTGGAAGGTCTTTTTCACACGCTTGATTTCGGCGCTCATGCGCGCGATTTTCTGTCGGCTGCGTTCCAGCAACTGAGCCGCAGTGAGAGGCTGGGACAGATCAGGCAGGGGATCTTTTTGTAATTTGCTGGGTGTTTTTTGCCTTGCCCGATGGCTGGTCATGACTTCCTGCTGCAACTTTTGCGGTTGGCTTCGGGGTGGCGCAATGGCCTCTTTACTGGCCGGGACAAAACCATCATCCTGGGTTGGGGCGGGATTAGAGAACGGACTTTGATCGCGGGTCTTTTTCTTTACGTTGCCGCCGCCTTTCTGGTTGGCCTGGGCAAGATAATCGGCATCCTTCGGCGCTTTGTCGGAATGGCTTTGCACCAGGGTGATTTCCATGGTCGTCAGCGGCGGCATGTCATCGTCATCGGTAATATTGAAGCTTACCCCTAATATCACAATGGCGTGGAAAGCCAGGGCGAAAAACAGAGTCATGCCCAGACGATCAGAAGACGAAACGGAAGAAGAGGGAACCGCAGTGATCACGGGCTTTTATTTACCACAGATTTCAATAATGATCGGCTGATTATACCGTTGATTATACCCAGCGCCACGGCAAAACTTAACAAAACCGGAAACAGACGCCAGAGTCCGGGATGGGGAATAAACAAAAGATAAGCGCAACTGAATTGGGCACTGATATGGGCGATGGATGCCAGCAGACTATAGCCCACCGGGCCAAAACCGCGGCCCGGCAGTTTTGTTGCCACCCCTAGAACAAGCACGCTGGTGACAGCACCGCTCAAACTCAGCATGAAAGTGGGAGAAAGAAACGTGCCCAGCACTAGCGATCCCACCAGCACCCGTAGGAGACTGACCCAGGCCGCTGTGCGCCAGCCGAACTGACACAACACTGCGATGGTAATGATATTGGCCAGCCCCGGCTTGAGTCCGGGGATGGGGCTTGGCAGGCTGCTTTCCAGCACATGAATCGTCACCGCCAGCGCCGTGAACCAGGCAATGCGGCTGTCTTCATGGGTACTCTTGAGCGTGATTTTCATTAAAAATTCATACTGTCGTATTCCCCCTGTCCCATGATTTCGATGCTGATTCGATTGGGTAGACAGGCAGTGAAGTCGCCGCTGTGGCTGAGCCAGCCTGTGTGGATGCAGACCTTGCCGGTACAGGGGGAGGATATGAAGCGGATTTTGCCGTTTTTAATCTGCAAGCGACTGGTTCCCAGCGGGCCCTTGATACTGATTTCCTGATCGTTGTCTAAAGCCAGCTCCCGCACCAGCGTTTCACCGCGCATGATACGAACTGTGGTCCCGGCGGTGGTGGGTTGCCAGTAATACAGATAGATGAAGGGCAACGCCAGAACGGCGATCAGCAGCAGAACAATATCGGCGCGTGTCATCAGGGTTGAATAATGATCGGTTTGTGGTCAACCTCCGCCAGGGCGATGCGTTTGGCCATGGCCGGAGTCATGATGATCTGGCCACTTTTTTCCACCAGCATAACGTAGCGTAAATGCATTTTACGGGCAATGGCCTGCCAGCCGCTGGGACCGGCGACGAACAGGGCAGTGGCGGCGGCATCGGCAGCTGCCGCATTGTTAAGGATGACCGTGACCGAGGTGCTTTGATCGGCTGGATAGCCGGAACGCGGGTCGATAATATGATCATAACGCTGGCCCTTATAAATATAATAGCGCTCGTAATCTCCGGATGTGAATACACTTTCGCCATCGTGAGCATCCAGTGCTGCCAGCACTTCGCCTTTCTTGCGCGGATGACGGATACCGATGCGCCAGGGCCGATCGCCGTGGCTGCCGATCACTTTCAGATCACCGCCAGCATTGATAATGGCATTATGGACACCCTGCTTGCGCAGGTAATCAATGATGAGGTCGACAGCATAACCTTTGGCCATGGCACCGAAGTCCAGTTGTACGGCAGGATTGCGGCTGCGCATACGCTGACCATTGATTTCGATATCTGACATACGGGGATGCCGGGCAAGAAGTTTTTCGATGTCTTTTTTTGCCGGTGGCGGGCCTTTGGGTGCATCATCCTGATGAAATCCCCAGAGCGCGATGAGTTTGCCAATGGCCGGATTGAACAGATTGTTAGTGATACGGGACAGTTCGATGCCTTTTTTTATCAGTGGCAGTACCGCAGGATCGGCGGTGAACCAGTGGCCGGTAGCGAGCTGGGTATTAGTGCGGACCATGGGACCCGGCTTCCAGGCATGCCAGGCTTTGTTCATGAAATCCAGATCCTTGCGGATGTGATCGATATATTTTTGCGCCTGTTTCGGATTGATGTCGCGCAGAGTGATATTGACCAGGGTGCCGAAAACCATCAGCGTTTGTTTGTATTCACGCGGCGGTTGCTGGCAGCCGGAAGCAAGCAGCAGCGAAGAGAGTAGCAGGATCAGACGGAAGCGATGAGTCAGTGGCATAATTTTTAGTCGGTCGAATGGTGGTTTTGCAGTTTTTGTTCGATGCAGTCCATCAGCGTAGCGCTGATGTTGAGTTGATAAAGCTGGTCCAGTTCGCGGATGCAGGTGGGGCTGGTCACGTTGATCTCGGTCAGATAATCTCCAATCACATCCAGACCGACGAATAGCAGCCCTTTCTCTTTCAGTTTTGGCGCAACCTGGGCGCAGATCCAGCGATCCCGTTCGCTGAGTTCGACCCCCGTGCCCAGACCGCCGGCGGCGAGATTGGCGCGGGTTTCGCCATGTTGAGGTATGCGTGCCAAGGCATGGGGCACGGGTTCACCATCGATAACTAATATACGCTTGTCGCCCGCAGAAATCTGTGGCAGAAACTTTTGCGCCATGGTCAGACGATGGCCGTGATGGGTCATGGTTTCAATGATCACCCCGATATTGGGGCTATTCTGTTGCAGGCGAAAAATAGAGGCGCCGCCCATACCATCCAGTGGTTTGAGAATAATGTCGCCATGCTCGTCCAGAAACTCCCGTAGCTGCTGTGCCTGGGAGGATACCAGCGTAGGCGCACAGCACTGGGGAAAGTAAGCCGTAAACAGTTTTTCGTTGGCATCACGCAGGCTTTGAGCGCGGTTGACCACCAACAGGCCCTCGGCCTCGGCTAGCTCCAGCAGGTAGGTGGTGAAAATATAATCCATATCAAAGGGCGGATCCTTGCGCATCAGGACCACGTCCAGCTCGGCCAGCGGCTGGTTTTCTGCGGCTCCCAACTGGTGCCAGTCAGCGCCGGCATGCTCAGGATCGGAGGCCAGGCTCAGTTTCCGGGTTCTGGCCCAGGTCCGGTTTTGGCTCAGGGACAGATCGGATGCCTGCATGTAATAAAGCTCCCAGCCGCGTTGCTGGGCTTCCAGCAGCATGGCCAGGGAGCTGTCTTTTTTGAGGTTAATGGAGCCGATAGGATCCATGACGATACCGAGCTTGATGGACAATGGATTTAAACCTTAGTGTTCATTTGAATGTTAAAGCCGATTTTACCGGGTAGCTTATCGAGCGGTTGGCGATTGCTAGAAAAAAATTTAGCTTACAGTACATGAAGGTTGGCAGGATTTTTCCAGTCGGGCGGCGTATGTTCACGCGCGGCCGCCAGCAGCGCCAGACGGGCAATGACACCGTAGGCGTAAAAACGGTTGGGCCCGGCATCCGGTGACTTGCGGTTATCCGGATTGTTGCAGGTTTCGGCAAAGGCCAGCGGTTCGAAGTGCATTCCCGGCGCATTGAGGTTTTCATTGGCGCCGCGTCCCGTATGTACGCGGTAAAAACCACCGACCACAAAGTGGTCCACCATATAAACGACGGGTTCGGCCACGGATTGTTGTTCACCCCATGTTTCAAAAGTATAAACGCCTTCCTGGATCATCACTTCCGTTACCATCTGTCCGCCTTTGCTTTTGGCCATGCGGGTACGCTGTTTGCGGTTGAGTTCTCGGACCTCTTCACCCCTGTGAATGGTCATAATGCCCATGCCATAGGTGCCTGAATCGGCTTTGACGATGACAAAGGGTGGCTTGTCGATGTGATATTCGTCGTATTTTTTCTGAATTTCCAGCAGCATGCGATCGACATTCTGGGCCAGACAATCCTCGCCCTCCCGCTTCATAAAATCGAGCTTGCCACAGTTGCAAAACAGAGGGGTAATCAGCCAGGGATCGATGCCGGTCAGGGCCGAAAACTCTTTTGTGACGCGATGATATTCGGTGAAATGATCAGATTTCAGGCGGTTACTCCAGCCCAGTTCCAGCGGCGGCAGGATCATCTGTTCCAGATTTTCCAGAATTTTGGGTCGGCCAGAAGACAGATCGTTGTTAAGCAGTACCAGGCAGGGTTCAAAATCATCGATTCTGACCTTGTTACCCTGCCGCTGGATGGGTTCCAGCAGCAATTTCCGGCCGGAGGGGAGGTCGATAGTCAGTTTTTCCTCAAGTTCCGGCAAAAGTGAACCGATACGTATTTCAAACCCAGCTTTTGTAATGATTTCCTGCAGGGTGGCGAGACTTTCCAGATAATACTGATTGCGGGTGTGATTTTCCGGAATGAGCAGAATTCGCACCGCCTTGGGGCAAATGCGTTCCAGCACCGATTGTACCGCCTGAATGCTCAGGGTCATGAAGGCGGGGTTGAGGTTGTTAAAACCTGCCGGAAACAGGTTAGTATCTACCGGTGCGAGTTTAAAGCCGGCATTGCGCAGGTCAACCGAGGCATAGAATGGTGCCGGTGTTTTGAGCCACTGTTGCCGGAACCAGGTTTCGATTTCAGCCTGCTGTTCCAGCAGATAGGTTTCGATATCATGCAGGGGGCCGGACAGGGCAGTGGTGAGATGGGGAACGGCGTGGACGTGTTCAATGCTCATGTTTGAAGTCTAATTTTGACCATGAAAAATAAAGGGTGAGCGTAAGACGGCTGATAGTAAACAGGGTTCCAGCAGGCAGTGTTTTGTCTTATGCGGGTATTAAGACTATGCCAGAGAATGCCGCAGGGGTAAATGTCCATGTTAAATCAAGTATAAATCAGACCGTTTTTCAGGCTGGATGATGAGTAAAAATAAACAGCGAATATAGATGCTTATGGATTGTTTTTCAAAACTATGTTAAATATCCTGTTGGAAATGATTTGTCCACAGGGATAAAGTTGCAGGGCTCAATGCAGAGACCTGCAAAGTAAAAAAACGGGTGGCAGCAGTGCTAGCAGAGAAGCAAATGGAAGATACATATCAGGGTTTAAAAGTGATGGTGATCGATGACAGCAAGACTATTCGCCGCACCGCTGAAACGCTGTTAAAAAAAGTAGGCTGTGATGTCGTAACGGCGTCCGATGGTTTTGAGGCCTTGTCCAAAATCGCGGATAACCAGCCCGACATTATTTTTATTGACATCATGATGCCGCGTCTCGATGGTTACCAGACCACGGCATTGATTAAAAATAATAAACGTTTCAGGAAGACACCGGTAGTGATGCTGTCCAGCAAGGACGGTCTGTTCGACCGGGCGCGGGGCCGAATAGTCGGTTCAGAACAGTATCTGACCAAGCCCTTTACCAAGGAAGAATTGCTCAGTGCAATCAAGGATCTTGTTCTTGACTAAACCGGGTATCAGTTTTCAGTTACAGTAATAAAAGTGAGTAGCTTTGCCTGCCAGAGTCACTGGCAAGGCTTGAAGGAGGCATAATGGCGCGTATTTTGATTGTTGATGATTCACCGACTGAAGTTCATGCACTTAAAACCATGCTCGAAAAGCATGCTCATGAAGTGGATTCGGTCGATAATGCAGAAGCGGGTATTGCCCGGGCAAGGGATTCTATGCCGGATATAATTCTGATGGATGTGGTTATGCCGGGTATGAATGGTTTTCAGGCTACCCGGGCCATTAACCGGGACCCGGCGACCCAGGGCATACCGGTTATTATTGTGACCACCAAGGATCAAGAAACCGATCGTGTCTGGGGTCTGCGCCAGGGCGCAAAAGATTATATTACCAAACCGGTTATGGAAGATGATTTAATGCTGAAAATCAGTAAGGTGCTGGCAGGATAAAAATAAATGGCTGATTCAGGCACCAAGGTTTTTGCACTGCTGCGTGAAATTGAATCGCGTAGTCGCCAAAAAGCACTGGGTTTGCCACAACAGCTTGAGATCAGGCATACCGAGACGGGAATTGGTTTTCTGTTGCAGGACATGACGCTGGTAGTCGCAACCAACGAGATATCAGAAATCCTGCCCTATCCTCTATTGACGAAAATTCCCGGCACGCTTAGCTGGATGAAAGGTGTCGCCAATATTCGTGGCACGCTGATACCGATTATTGATTTACTGGGATTTGTAAAACAGGAACCCGCGCAGCTTAATCGTAAAAGCCGTGTTCTGGTTATGCGTCATGGTGACCTGATCAGTGGCTTGCTGGTCACGGAAGTCCTTGGTTTAAGACACTTTTTCGAACAGGAAAAAACAGCAGATTTACCACCGGCACCGGTACGTTTGCAGGGCTTGCTCGATGGAGCATATCAGCAGGGTGAGCAGCACTGGGGTATTTTCAGTACCCGGCGTCTGGTGGACATGCCCGAGTTTATTAATGTTGCCGCAGAAGTCTGATCTTCGACAACAACAACTTGAATTATTTACCCAGGGACTGTGCCCTGTTTTTCAGGGTTCAATTATTGCACGGTTTCGACTCAGGTTAGAACAAAGAACCGATGAGTTCTAAATTCAAACAGGAGCATTCAATGGCAGGAGAGAAGTCATGAAACAAAATAGTGGCCAGGCAGGAGGCATTCCAGTAGTCAGGATGATGGCATATTTTGTCATTCTGTTGATTGCGGCCATCGCTGCGCTGAGTGTTGTGATCAGCAAGGTTTCCCATCAGGAAGCGGCGGATCGTGAATACATCAGCCATATCGGCGATCAAAAGGTGCTGGCGCAGGAAATTGCCAAGTTGGCCAACCAGGCCGCACAGGGTGAACTCGGCGCCTTTTCATTATTGCAGCAGCGTAGCAGCCGTTTTGATGAACTGCTGAACTGGGAAGCGGGTCACACCCCGGAACAACTGGCTGAACCCATGCAGGAACTGCATAGCTTCTGGGCCAAATACCAGAAAGACGTGAAAACTATTCTGCAGCGGCGCGAAGTGGTGTCCACCATGCGCGAGCACATCCATAAAATTAATGAACAGATTCCAACCTTGCTGGCCCTGTCAGACGAAGTCGTGAGCGACATGGTTGATAAAGGTGCGAGTCCGGAGCAGGTTTATATTGCCACCCGCCAATTGATGTTGACCCAGCGTATTTCCGGCAACGTCAACCGGGTGTTGTCGGGCGGCGCGGAAGCGGTTACTGCCGCCGATCGTTTTGGTCGTGATGCGGCACTGTTTGGGCGGGTAATTGAAGACATGCTGCGTGGCAATCGGAATATGGGAATCCATCGCATCAAGGAACCCAGCACCCGCGCCAAACTGGTCAAGGTACAGAAACTGTTTCGCTCCATTCGCTCTCAGGTGGGGGGGATTCTGGAACGCTCACCGGAAATGTTCCAGGTTTCAGGCGCGGCCGAAGGCATTCTCAATATGAGTGAACAGTTGCCGGAAAAAATTCAGAAATTGCAGGACGCCTACCAGGCTTATATCAGCAAACGTATGTTATCGGTCTGGGTCAATGCCCTGGCAGCGGCCATTGTGTTGATTATTATTTTGCTGGCCTGGCTGTATCGTAAAGATTCACGCCGCCGTTTGTCTGAAATTGCCGAGCAAAGCCAGCAGATGGAAGAAACCAATACCAACAACCAGGAAGCGATTCTGCGGCTGCTGGATGAGATGGGCGATCTGGCGGATGGTGATTTGACGGTACAGGCCTCGGTGACGGAAGACATTACCGGCGCTATCGCTGATTCTATCAACTATGCCATTGATGCTTTGCGCAAGCTGGTATCAGCCATTAATGAAACCACCCAACAGGTCTCTTCGGCTTCACAGCAATCCCAGGCTACGGCCATGCATCTTGCCGAAGCCAGTGATCATCAGGCGCAGCAGATTATGGCGGCCAGTACTGCAATTAACCAAATGGCGGTTTCTATCGAAGAGGTTTCCAACAACGCGGCCGAACTGGCGGAGGAAGCCAGCCGCTCAGTGCAGATTGCCAGTCAGGGTTCGGAAGCGGTGCAGCGTAATATTTATGGTATGGATACCATTCGCGGGCAGATTCAGGAAACCTCCAAGCGCATCAAACGCCTGGGTGAATCATCGCAGGAGATTGGCGACATCGTTGAATTGATTAACGATATTGCCGAGCAGACTAATATTCTGGCCTTGAACGCCGCCATCCAGGCGGCCATGGCCGGTGATGCCGGTCGCGGTTTTGCGGTGGTGGCGGATGAAGTGCAGCGACTCGCAGAACGATCAGCCGATGCGACCAGACAAATCGAAACCCTGGTCAAAGCGATTCAATCCGACACCAAAGAAGCCGTTGCCTCGATGGAACAAAGCACCTCCGAGGTGGTTTCCGGGGCACGTCTGGCCCAGGATGCCGGTGGCGCTCTGGAAGCGATTGAAACCGTATCCAAACACCTTGCCGATTTGATTTCCAACATTTCTGAATCGGCCCGTCAACAGGCCGGTGCCGCCACCAGTATTTCTGACACCATGAACGTGATTCAGGAAATTACCACCCAGACTTCGGCGGGTACCAACGAAACAGCGGCCTCAATTGGTAATCTGGCTGAGCTGGCGAATGAGCTGCGCCACTCGGTTGCCGGTTTCCGTTTGCCTCCGGCTTAAGCGGGGGGTTCAGCCTTGATGGCGACCGAGGATCAACATTCTGACAAAACGCTGTGGCGTTATCATGCCCCTGCGCAAATGGATCGGGTGCAGCTGGCAATGTGGATCGAGTTGCTGGAAAAACGCACCGGTATTTGTCTTGCTGAAAATCGCAAATCCTTTTTGTTGACCAGCCTGAGTACACGCATGCGTGAACTGGGCTATGACAGCTATGATGCTTATTTTCAGTTTTTGCTCAAGGGACGGCGCGGCGCGGTTGAATGGGAAATTCTGGTGGATCGACTGACGGTGCATGAGAGCCGGTTTTATCGTGACCCCCATGCCCTGGCCTTGATACAGGATCAGTTTTTGCCTGAGCTGTCATCTACACGGGACAGACTGAAAAATAAAAAACAAAAAAGTATCGATATCTGGAGCCTGGGCTGTGCCACAGGTGAAGAAGCCTATTCTTTAGCCATGCTGGTTGAGGACTTTATGTTGACTAACAACCTGGATGGCTATTACAGCATTACCGCCACGGACATCAGTTCGGCCGCTCTGTCGACTGCGCGCAAGGGTATTTTTCATATCAATCGCTTGAAGAATGTCCCCGCCAGGTTAATCAATCTGTTTTTTAATAGTGAAGATGAAAATCATTACCGGATAGCAGAAAAACTGCGTAAGCGAATTTGTTTTACGCGCTTGAATAGTCTTTATCTGTCCCGTGCCCGGCTGGGGATGATGGATCTGATTTACTGCCAGAATGTGCTGATTTATTTCAAACGCCGTTATCGCTATATGATGCTGGATCAAATAGTAAGATACCTGCGGCCAAATGGTGTGCTGATTCTGGGTGCCGGGGAAATTTCTGACTGGCGGCATACAGAAATGGAAGCCATTAGTTATTCAGGCACCCTGGCCTTCAAACGTATACAGGGAGAATGCCAGTTATGAGTAGCGATAACGAACTGGACCTGAATACGCTGATCTGGGTCAAGTCAGAAATCGATGAAACCTTGACTCAGGCGCGTAAGGCGCTGGAAGTTTTTATTGAAGACGAGAGCGATACTTCGCAAATTCAATTTTGTCTCAATTATTTGCACCAGGTTCGCGGAACTTTGCAGATGGTGGAACTCTATGGTTCCGCTATGGCGGCGGAGGAAGTGGAAAATCTGGTCCAGGCGTTAATCGACGGCAAAGTTTCAAACCGTAATGATGCTTTTGAAGTTTTGATTCGTGGTGTTCTGCAATTACCGGATTATCTGGAGCACCTGCTTGAAGGGCATCCCGATACACCGATGCTATTATTGCCCTTACTGAATGATCTGCGTGCTGCGCGGGGTGCTCCCCTGCTGTCTGAAAATGCCATGTTCACGCCGGATCTGAGTATTGCCGCACCTTTGCCGGAAACTGTCGATGGAAATATTCATGATACCCTGACTAAGCTGCGACACCATTACCACCTGGGCTTGCTTGGCTGGTTTCAGAATAAAAATGATAACTCGGGTCTCAAGCGCATAGCCGGTGTGCTGGCCGAGTTGCGCAAAGTGGCTTGCGAGCAGGAAATTGGCCGCCTGCTCTGGGTTGCCGAGGGCCTGGTTGAAAGTTTGCTCGACACCGGCCTGGATAGCAGTGTGTCCGTTAAATTATTGCTTGGGCAGCTGGATCGGCAGTTCAAAAAAATTATCGATTATGGCGAACATGCTCTGAACGTCGAGCCGCCTGCCGACCTGCTTAAGAACATCCTTTATTATGTGGCGACCTCGGGCAGCCAGGGTGAGCTTACTAAGGATATCAAACGGGTATTTAAACTGGATGAGATTCTGCCGGATACAAGGTCGCTGGAACAGGCGCGAGCGGATATGGCCGCACCTAATGCGGCACTCATGTCGACGGTTTCTTCCGTGCTTATGGAAGATTTGCTCAGGGTCAAGGATAACCTGGATTTGTTTGTACGCGCAGATAATCGGGATATTGAACAACTTCAACCATTGAAGGAAACGTTGTTACAGATTGCCGATACCCTGGGTATGCTCGGTCTGGGCATTCAGCGGGAAAGAGTGCAACAGCAGATTGAAGCCATTTCAGCCATGCAGGCGGGGTCTCTGGAGGCCGGTGACAGCAGCCTGATGGAAATGGCCGCTGCCATGATTGACCTTGAAAACTCACTGAATGAAGTCAGCGCCGCAAGGGCGGAAAATGCCAAAGCTGAGGAAGGCGTTGCTGATGTTGCCAGTCATCTGATGCAGGATGCTGAGCAGCAGAAACTATTGAAGACGGTAGTCAAGGAAGCCCGGCTTGAATTGGACCAGGTCAAGAATGCGATCAACCTGTTCAGCAAGAATCCGGTGGATCATTCTCCCCTTGATATGGTGCCGGCGGCGCTGGATCGTATTAAAGGCGGTATTTCAATACTGAGTCTGGATCGCGCCGCAGATTTGTTACAGGGCTGTATTCTGTATATTCGTCAGAACCTGCTGGAAGGCGCGAATGTGCCCGAGGCGGATACGCTTGACAGTCTTGCCGATGCGATTAGCAGCATTGAATATTATCTTGAATCCCTGGCCGGGAAATGGGGTCAGCCGGATGCCATTCTGGATGTGGCCGAATACAGCCTCAAGCAGTTGCAGGGCGATGAAGCCGACAAACCAAACGATGATCTGGTCACTCTTTCCGAGTTAAAGCAGCCAGGTATGGAAGAAGCTGTCACTTCTCGTTCTGAGGCTGAGGATGATAACGATACTTTGATCGATGTTCCCGTGCCGACAACGGATGACAATGATCTGAATGATCAAACTATCACCGAGACTATTGAGTATTCGTCTGAAGATTCCGACGACGAAACCCTGCATGATCTTTCCTTCACCGAATTGTCACAAACTAATTCAGTCGATGATATTGATCTGGACGATGAGTCCCAATTGCTGACACTGGATATCGAAGGTTTTGACAGTGTCGATGAAGCTGTCATCAGTGAAGATGAAATACATGATTCTGTTGCCGAGACGCAGGAGGTTGAGCGGGATATAGCGAATGATCTGGATACTGATACAGTTTCAGCGGATGAAATAATTCTGGAGCCAGCAGACAGTTGCAGAGATGAAGAAGAAACTTTAATCAGTAGTCTTAGCATCAATCAACCTGGAGTGGCTGAAAAACTGGCCGTAATGGAAGAAATTGATGATGAGATCATTGAGATCTTTCTGGAAGAAGCAGAAGAAGAATATCAACGTATAAGTGAACTATTGCCAAAGTTGCGTCAAAATCCAAATGATGCTGATGCGATTGCCGAGTTGAGACGCTCCTTCCACACCCTCAAGGGTAGTGGCCGTCTGGTAGGTGCGATCGATATTGGTGAATTCGCATGGGCCTATGAAAATATGCTCAATCGGGTGATGGACGAAACCATCAGTCCATCAGACAGTATGTTCTATTTACTGGAACAGGCAAGACAGACGCTGCCTGTGATGTTGGAACTGTTCAAACAGGGAGCGAAACCGGATGCCGCAACCCTGGCTTTGATCGACCATGCCATCCTGCTTAGCCAGGGAGAATCATTGCCTGAGGCAGTGGCGGCTGAAGCTGCTGATAAAGTAGTTCAGGAGACAGCAGAAGAAGCCGAATCGGAAGCCGCCAGTCAGAATGATATCGATCCGGTGTTGCTGGATATTTATCGCAAAGAAGTGGAAACGCATTTGCTCAGTTTGCAGGAGTATATCCACGGTTGGGAAAATGGTCGTTATCGGGAACCCACGCAGACGCTGATGCGGGCATTACACACGCTAACCGGCAGTTCGCGGACTACCGGCGTTGTTCCGGTTGCAGAATTGAGCGCCAGGTTTGAACATTATGTGAATGAGTTACTCCAGCTTGAAGCGCAAATGGATGCTGATGCGCTAAGCCTGCTGAATGATTGTATCGACTATATCCGTAACGTAACCGATGCTCTCGAACAGACTATGCCGAATGAAAACAGCAATCAGCAACTGATGGATCGGTTGCAAGTATTGTTTGATACCATTTCTGAGGCTCCGGTAACAGCCGAAGTCCTGGCGCATGAGCAAACGGCTGTTGATATTTCGGCTGAGGCAATACAGGAATCCGAATACGATGAAGATCTGCTGGAAATTTTCATCGAGGAAGGGGTCGAAATTCTCGATGCCTGCGATAGCACTCTGCACCATTGGCAACAAAACCTGGATGATCAAGGTGATATTGAAGCCATGCAGCGCTACCTGCATACCCTCAAAGGCGGCGCGCGTATGGCCGGTGTCAGGCCGGTTGGCGATCTGAGCCATAACATTGAGTCGATGCTGACCATGGTGGCGGAAGGCCGCCAGCAGGTATCAGAAAATATGTTTGCAACGCTGCAACGGGCACAGGACCGACTGGTGCAGCTGCTGGAACAGTTAAAAGCACGTC
>UOFZ01000167.1_pt1 | contig 28852 bp, 30 predicted proteins | sample 1989551 | NCBI WGS metagenome assembly UOFZ01 (sample SAMEA4712198, study PRJEB27164) | hydrothermal vent metagenome | biome: marine basaltic hydrothermal vent biome; feature: marine hydrothermal vent; material: mineral | place: Pacific Ocean | collected 2011-06-14/2011-07-23 | depth 1691 m
CACCCGCTGCGCCGATGAAAGTTTCTCCAAACCCCACCCGCAAATGTTGCTGGACATCATGGATCGCCTCGGAGTGGATGCCAGGCATACATTGATGATTGGCGACACCGAATATGATCTGCAAATGGCCAACAATGCCAGCGTTCCATGTCTTGCTGTCAGTTATGGTGTACATGATCTGGAGCGCCTGTTAAATTGCAGGCCACTGGATTATGTTGATAATATTCCAGCACTGCACCACTGGTTACAGACAAAATACACCTTTGCCGCATAAACCCTATATTCGGGATAAAATCATGTTTGACAAAAAACCCATCGGCTCCCACTCTGAAAAAGAACATGATGACAAGTGGCAGAGAGACATCATTAACCGGCTTGCTTTCGCCGCTATTAACGAACAGAAACGCAGTCGTCGCTGGGGCATATTTTTCAAGTCACTGATTTTCGTTTACCTGTTTATGATTTTCATCATCGCTTACTTTCCCTACAAAGAAGGCAGCGGCAATATCACCCTCGGCAAACACACCGCCCTGGTTCAGTTAAACGGCGTCATCGCCAGCAACTCGGAAGCCAGCGCCGATAACATTATTACCGGCCTGCGCAATGCCTTTGAAGACAGCGATACGGTTGGCGTCATTCTGCGTATCAACAGCCCCGGCGGCAGTCCGGTGCAGGCGGGTTATATCAACGATGAAATCTATCGTCTGCGTAAAAAATATCCCAAAATAAAACTCTATGCCGTGATTACCGACATGTGCGCATCCGGAGGCTATTACATTGCCGCTGCCGCAGATGAAATTTACGCAGATAAAGGCAGCGTGGTCGGCTCCATTGGGGTCATTATGAATGGTTTCGGCTTTGTTGACGGCATGAAAAAGCTGGGCATCGAACGGCGGGCATACACCTCAGGAAAACACAAAGCGTTTCTCGATCCCTTCTCAAAAGAAAACCCGGAAGAAGTCAGCCATATTAAAACGCTGTTGAACGATATCCACCAACAATTTATCGATGTGGTTAAAAAAGGCCGAGGCAAGCGCTTGAAAAATGATCCCAACCTGTTTTCCGGCTATGTCTGGACCGGTGAACAAAGCGTCAAACTCGGTCTGGTCGACGCGCTGGGCAGCAGCAGCTATGTGGCACGGGAAGTTATCAAGGCTAAAAAAATCGTGGACTTCACCCCCAAACCCAATTACCTGGATCGCTTCGCCGAACGCTTCGGCGTAGTCATGGCCAAAACCATAACCCAGGTACTGGGAATGCAGGAAGGAACTATCCGATAATGCATTGCGTTCCCACGCAGCGTGGGAACGAGGATATAACGCACTCCGCGTTATTCACAAAAACTCATCAAATAACTGCAACGCCTTCTTGCTCCAGCATCCGCACCAACCGGATCAACGGCAGGCCCATCAGAGTGTTTGGGTCATCGCCCTGCAGTTTTTCAAACAGACAAATCCCCAGGGCTTCAGATTTAAAACTGCCGGCGCAGTTATAGGGCTTTTCTTTTTGCAGGTAATGTTCAATCTGCGTGTCCGTCAGTTTGCGAAAAACAACGTCAAAGGGAATCACTTCAAGCTGGAAATTCCCACTGACCGAATTTAACAAACACAGGCCCGTATAAAAACGCACCGTTTTGCCGGATGCCTTTTGTAATTGTTTCACCGCCTTGTCATGGGTACCCGGTTTTCCTAAAATTTCACCCTCGATTACCGCGACCTGATCCGAACCAATGATCAGGGCATCGCCACCGCTCCCGACGACGGCTTTCGCCTTGGCGGCGGCCAGTCGTTGCACCAGTTGTTCAGGGGATTCGCCCTCACTCCGGGTTTCATCTGTTTGTGGGCTTCGCGTGTCAAATGGCAGACCCAATTTCTCCAGAACAGTCTTCCGGAAAGGCGAGGTGGAAGCCAGAACAAGCTTCATTTCTGCTCCAGATGTTTTTCACGAATCTCGTCCAGCAAACCCCGTGACGCTTCTTCAACCAGATCGAAAACATATTCAAACCCCTTTGGCCCGCCATAATAAGGATCGGGAACTTCGTTTTCTTGCAAATTCGGCGCAAATTCCAGAAACAATCGCAGTCGATCCTGCATACCCTCCGGGGCCATTTCAGCCAGTAACTGATAATTATCCTGATCCATAGCGATTACATAATGAAATTTTTTAAAATCTGCCGGCTTAACCTTACGCGCACGCAGATCGCTAATATCCAGCCCACGCGAAAGTGCCGCCTGTTGCGCCCGGCGATCCGGGCGCTCGCCTATATGGTAGGCGTGGGTCCCCGCAGAATCAGTTTTTATATGCCGCTCCAGATCATGCTGACAAACAAGATGACGAAAGGCTCCCTCCGCCGTCGGCGAGCGACAGATATTGCCCATACAAACAAAAAGAACGTTGATTTTACTCATTATTAACTGATTACCCGACTAATTTCGTAAAGGTACTTATCTTGTGATTTATCCAGGTTAGACGCTGTCAAGTGTAACAAATATTGCCCTGGCAATGGAAAAGCCGACCCTTGAAATAATACGTTTGCGCCTCAAACTCTGTACTATGAACAATGAAGTCCCCACTAAATACTGGCACCCGCTGGAAGATGGGCGGATTCAATGTGATCTGTGCCCACGGTTCTGCAAGCTGCACGAAGGTCAGCGGGGTCTGTGTTTTGTGCGCGAAAACAAGGGTAACCAGATCATCCTCACCAGCTACGGCCTTTCCAGCGGCTATTGCATTGACCCGGTCGAAAAGAAACCGCTAAACCATTTTTTGCCCGGAACGCCGATTCTCTCATTCGGCACCGCCGGTTGTAACCTGGCCTGCAAATACTGCCAGAACTGGGATATCAGCAAATCCCGTGAAATGCACACGCTTGCCGATCATGCCTCCCCCGAACTGATCGCCCACGCAGCCAACGAGCTTGACTGCCGCAGTGTCGCCTATACCTATAACGATCCGGTTGTTTTCCATGAATATGCCATCGACGTAGCGAAAGCCTGCCGCGAACTCGGCATCAAATCCGTAGCTGTCACCGCTGGCTATGTCTGCCCGGAACCGCGTGCCGAGTTTTATCAGTATATGGATGCTGCCAATGTGGATCTCAAAGCGTTTACGGAAAAATTCTATCACAAACTTACCGGCGGACACCTTAAACCCGTGCTGGATACTCTCAAGTACATCAAACAGGAAACCTCGGTCTGGCTGGAACTCACTACCCTGCTGATCCCCGGCTGGAATGATTCAGAAGAAGAGCTTGAAAATATGACCCGGTGGGTGGTTGAGCATCTGGGCGCAGATGTGCCCATGCATTTTTCCGCCTTCCACCCCGACTGGAAAATGCAGGATATACCGCCAACGCCGCCGGAAACCCTGACTCGCGCCCGCGCCATTGCCCTTAAAAATGGTGTGCGCTATGCCTATACCGGCAACGTCCATGATGAAAAAGGTGAAAGTACCTATTGTCACCAGTGTGGCGAAAAATTGATTGGCCGCGACTGGTACGTGCTGAGTGACTGGAATCTGGACCAGGAGGGAAACTGTAAAAAATGCGGCGCCGCCTGCGCCGGTGTCTTTGAAGCCACGCCCGGCCACTGGGGAGCCAAACGCATGCCAGTGCGATTAGCTGACTTTAGGCTATGATGATGTTCTGCATAATGATTTAAACCCCGTTCGTCCTGAGCTTGTCGAAGGAAGCTTGTCGAAGGAAGCCCCGGATTTCACCATGAACATAAGAGATACTCGTGATCGGATGTTGGGCGCCATTATTTAAACGCCGCAGGAACCCGTATCCCAGCGAAAATAACGGGCATGGATTTTTTTGTGCAGTAACACGCCCAGATAAATACCCAGCAGGGTAAAGATTGCCGCCAGCCTTCCTGATCCAAGTTGCACAAATACCAAGCTGGGACAAGCACCTGAAATCGCCCAGCCAAAACCGAACAACATACTGCCGGGAATGGTTCCAGGCTGAAAAATCTTGTTCTGTTTAGGCATTTTTTTTGACCACAGCGCCAGGATCAACATTGACAGAACAACCGCACCAGCAAAGGAATAGAGCATACGCAGATCGGCTAGAATAAACATCCTGTGCAATTCATCGTAATCGGCAAAACCGATTCGGGCAACCACAAACCCCATGGCCAGCCCCAGAAAAGCATAAAACAGATATTGTTTAATTATCGGCTGTCTCATCTCAATGTTGCTTCCATCATAAAGGATAATAGTATGGCACTGACCATAAAGGTCATGGTTGCCACCAGGCTGGCAGGGATCAACCGGGCACAGCCACTCAGGCCGTGGCCCGAGGTACAACCACCCGCCATTTGTGTGCCAAAGCCAACCATAATCCCGCCAAACAACAGCGCCAGCCAGACCTCCCAGTCAGCGCCAAATATTTGTGAATGGATGGGACTCAGGATTAATTCAAGTTTGAAATTGCCGGACATCAAGGCAGCAAGAAGGCCGCCGATAAACATAAACAACAGAAAAACAAAATGCATCGTCCAGGGAGTATACTGATCTTCTATAACAGACTGGCCTGAAACTTCAATCTCAGACTCATCGCCAAGTTCCTTCAACGAGGCCTCGCCAAACTCGGCCAGCGTTTCTGCCAACAGGGCGTCCCCCATATTGCCCTTATTTTCGGCCAGCAATTTTAGCTCGGCGCTACGTTCCCGGTTGTCCCGCCAACCCACCACCTTTGCCCAACTGCCGGAAACCCCTAACAGACGTCCAAGCAGGAGAAAATTCAAAATACAAACGGCTGCCAGGCCAATTGCCCCCAGCCACCAGGGCCAATATTCCACCTTGATAACTCCTTATCTATACAATCACAGGTATAATCCAGCTGATGCTTCAGGTAAACGGATTAAGTCTCCTGAAAAAACCTGGTGTCCGTGCAACCGACATCTTCGCCTCTGTGCCGAAATTTTTATGCTGAACGTCATATTCTTCAGCTGTCATTGTTGAGCGTGCCTGTTCAATCATCCTGGCGCACTGCTCAAAGCCTGAAGCCAGTGCAATATCCAGCGCGGACTCCCCATTGGTATTTGTCGCATAAGGATTGCAGCCATGCTCCAGCATAATTTCGACCAGTTCAACATTTCCCACACTGGCAGAAGCCATCAACGGTGTCATGCCATCACTGCTCATCACACGTTCTGATGGCAGGCCAGTTTTCAACATGGATTTCACCATCGGTACACGCTGTTTGAGGATAGCATTAAATAGCGCTGCGGCAGACATCTGCTCCTTGCTACGTTGTTTTATTCGTCGTCCGTTGGGCAACAGGGCCAGTGGCACAGACTTGCCTTCAAGTGCAAGCTGGTAACGCGCACACTGCTTGAATTCAGCAACACAATAACGCTGCTTCCATAGCCGTAAAGACGGCTCCATGGCAAACTGCGCATACAACTGACAATCTTTACTATGACTGCAATCCACGTTAATTTCCTTGTTTAACTTTAGCAATATAAACCTGATCACCTATAATGTCGACACTATCGGGCCGGACTTTAAAGGCATATTAAAAGTAGATCGATTTGAGCCAGTAGTAAAGTAAAACAGGGCCAGTCACAATAAACTATCAAACCTGATGAACCCATAAGCATTAGAAAATACCGTTTTTCTAATACTTAAAGTGACCCTAAAGTGAAAAAGAAAGAAACCATTACGGTTGCATTAAGCGCTGAATGTCTTTGAGTTTGCGCACCCAGGGTGACCATTTACGTAAATCTTTTGGTAAGCTCGTAATAGCGGCATTCGCATCGCCGACAGTGGGATAGGCACCGTATACCAGCGCGTACCATTCTTCACCCTGACGCTGAGTGACGTAATAACCGGCCCTTCCCTGCAACTGGTTCTCGGTATAATATTTTTCAATCAATTTGCGATTGGTACTGCTGGCAAGTTGCAAGGTATAGTAAGCACCGTTTTGAGCCAGCACCCACTCCTGGGGCGTCTGCACCACCAGTAACCGCTGCCCGGCAGCAGGTTTAATTGCCTGCTGGATTACATTACCGGCATCAACCAGCTTATAGCGTGCGGCTTTCTCAAACAGGATCCGGGCTGCAGCAGGATCAGCCGGTACGCCCATGCCTTTCTGAGCCATAATTCCAAGATTAAAAAGGGCAACCGGATCATTGCTCTTTGCCTGCTTGGTATACAGCATATGGGCACGAATATAATTACCATTTTGCAGGGCTTCAGCGGCATCTGAAAGCGTATCTGCATGAAGGGGTAAGATTGCAGACCAACTGAAAAAAAAGATGACAATAAAAAGTTGATAAATATCTGGCATTCCGTTTTTGCTCATATTCAATTCCATAAAAGTAACGATCCAACCCCGGAAATAGTACAACATTCTAAATAAGTGTTCCTAATTCCTGTCCAGTAAAACCGTTCGCCCTGAGCTTGTCGAAGGGTGAACAGCATTAAATATTGCTATTTCAGGCTTTGCGACATGGTTCGACAAGCTCACCATGAACGTGATTTGTATAGTGGACAGGAATTAGTAACAGCTATTTAGCTCCACCCACTCAAGCATATTCCCGGTTTTGTTTCAAGTCATGCGCCAGCACAAGGGAAAGCCAATCATGCAATAAAACATTTGCCTGACGTTTCTCATCTTTTAACATCATCTTCTTGTTAGGATAACAATAACTGGGTTGCAAGCGTTCGATTCCCTCATATCCCGTTACCTCAACCAGCCTCGCGTCATTGTAAATCCGAATTTTCATCACCAGTTCCTGAATGCAATTTTCAGACAGCCGTAGCTTCTGACGCAGTTCCAGCATACGTGTATACCGACAACGCTCAAGCACATGGATGCTAAAGCGCAGACCCGACTGATCGGGAGTAAATTCAAAGTAATCCATGATCCCAAGATCCGGGAAAATTGAATGAAGTAGCACAAAGTTCTTTTCGTAAACCCACATTGGAGTACGAGAACGTTGTGCCTGTATGGTATGTGTCAAATCTGTCTTCCGCTGATATTGTACGCATTAATACTAATATAATCGGCAGCGACAATGAAGTCTGAAATAAGAATAAAGAAAGCTCGCTACGGATAGTATCGTTCCCACGCAGGGGCATGGAAACCAGGGGAAATCGTGCCCGGCCATGACCCTGGGACCAGGTTATCTGCTCAGAATGTCAGGATATTTTCCAGGCGCTCAAGATCGTTGATCACTTTCCAGCTACCTCCACCCGATTCCACTTTTTCCTGCCAGCTTGCCAGGCGATCAAGATACTCTCGCGGGTCAACATTGTCGCTACGCAATTTGGTCACATTCAGGGCTACCACAGAAATTCCATTTAACTGCAAAGGAATATCACGTACATAACCCTTCTTGAGATCTTCTTTTAGATCAGAAAAAACCAGAATCAAATTGTGTCCGGCACCCGCTTCATTCAAATATTCGATCGCCTGCAACATTCCACCAGTAATATCGGTATGCGCACTGCCTTTGACATTTTTCACAAATGTGGCAATTTTGTCTCTAAATTGTCGTTTTTGCTGGTTCGCCATACTCGGACGATCGTCAAATGTTACCCTGGCGATAATGTCCTTCTCGCTGAAACTCCCCGTATCCACACGCGCCACAGCAAAGGTGTCGCCGGGATTGAGACTGGCCAGAATAAAATTAATCACCCGCTGCGCCTGCTTCAACTCCTTTGTGTAGGTGCCCGAGGTATCCATCAACATATAAACTGCACGTGTATTCGGAACATGATCTCTGGAGCAACTGGCGATGGAGACCAGGATAGCCAGCAAGATAAAGGTGAAAACCGGAAGTTTAAATTTAAGCATTACGACCTCGACAGAGAACCATACTGAACATCGTCCGGACTTTCATTTTCTTCTTTGTTATCCGGCGCTTTCTGTCGAAATCGGAATTGATGCTCAATCCACAAGGGTGCAAAAATAAACAGATCATAGAAACTAACCAGCATAGCGCCCGAAAAGCGGGCAATGTTTCCTGTCAGACGCAACAACCAGCTCAGACTGCGTAATAAACCTACCAGTACAATCCCCATCACGGTTCGCAGGGAATGAACGAAGGATTCCAGCGGGATCGCAATAAAGGTCAGTGCAAAAGGTAAAATAAAGCCCATTCCCATTTGTGCTGCGGTAGTAATCCAGAGATAGGAGCTTGCAATCACTTCAACCCCGTCTTCCCGTAACAGTGCCCGGGTTGCCGCAGCATCCTGCATCAAAAGCTCCCGCATGTAGGCCAGGCCCGCCTCGACACAGGCCAGGGTCAACAAGATTCCGAACGTAATCCAGATCATTTTAATTCGTAACTTGTCATTCAGAGCGCCGATAAGCGGAAACAGGCGGGTAATACGCAGGGATTCCATGAGGAACAGGCCCATGGCTATTTCCACCAGGATGATAACCAACGCTGCAATTTCAGAGGTCTGAAAACCCATCAACTGACTGGTGCCGCCCACCATCTCCGACATGGGACGCGCAATCAGATTGAAATTGATCATGGCGCCACCTACGGCTATAAGCAGAACGAAAGCCGAGATAAAAAACTGGGTAAGGGACGATGAGGACAGACGCTGTAGAGCGCGTTCAGAGCCGGCCTGGATATGCTCATATTCATCCATATGCCGATCGATACTGACCGAACGCAGTAACAGGCTATTGATGTTTTTATCCACCTGGGCAAGAGTCTGAGAAACCCTGCGCCAATGCGGCATCATGCCACTTAAAAGCTGATGACGTTTATGACTGGTTTTGCGATATTCTTCCGTCACCCGGGTATTGGCCTTAAGCATGGACTGATGAATATCTTCCAGCACGTTCCCAACCATAGTATCACCCTTGCTGCCAGGTATTTTGGCAACCGCCTCGATAGCCTTGACCCAGCCCGGCGGCGCGGGAGGCACATCCGTACTGGCCTGGTAATCCTCATTGATGCAGGTAATTTCTTCACTCAACAGGCGATGCAGTGCAGGATACTCGGACAGATCTTTCTGCACCGTATCATTGATACGTTCAAACTCCCGTTCAATGATATGTTCGGTAGCTTCGCGCCCCTGGGTCAACAGCACTTCCTTATTGCGTTCAAGCATTCTTTTTTCTGCCTGGCACACCGATTGCGCAGTTAAACGCAGGGCGTTGTGAATAACCCGGGTAAAGGAATAAATTGCCTTGTGTGCGGGAATGCGGGCAATATAGAAAACCGAGGTAAGGATGAAAAACCATGCAAAGCCGGATATAACAGGACTCTGAAAAAGCATGAACACATCATTAAAGGACATCGCCATCTCCTTACGCTATAGACTGCTTAGCCAGAACACTGCATGTTTCAAACATGATCTCAGCAAAGCATGGTATATGTCATCTATAACAGCATGACAAAACAATACCTGATTATTATCTCTAAATAATGAAGACATGAACGCCAAATGGTTCACAGAATATTGGTAACTGACATGCATAATCCCCTCCCCCCAACCCTCTCCCGGAGGGCGAGGGGGCTATAGAGCAAATACTTATGCAACGGTTAATACAAGCGAACTTTGACTTCAAACAGTATAGTTGAATATACCGGCAACTAATCTGGAGAACGCCAGCGGGGAAATGTTTATCTGAAAAATGTGATGGCTGCCCATCTGGAATCAATCCTGATTAAGCGAATACTTAAACAGAAAGACTCCGCTACAAGCCAACAGCGTGTTGAGTTGGCTGTGGTTGGAGACCCCGGCCTGGTAAGTTGACAGTTGCAGCCAACAAAATTACAACCAGCACAGAGATTAATCCGTTTCTTTTAATTGCTTACGAATGCGTAAATGCGCCTGGCCCAATAACTGACTGATGCGTGACTCGCTTACCCCCAGAATTTCACCTATTTCACGCAGATTGAATTCTTCATCATAATAAAGACTGACTACCAGCTTTTCACGTTCGGGTAAGGCGCTGATCGCTGCCGCCAGATGTTCCTTGAATTCATCCTCTTCGATATTTTCCTGCGGCTCAGTGATATTGGACTGAAAGCTGCCAGTCACATATTCTTCCGCCGTACCAAGATCAATAAAATTCAGAATCCGGCAGGCATTGGTTTCCTGCATGATCCGGTAATACTCATCCAGTGAAATCCCCAGCTCACGGGCAACTTCACTGGCGCGCGCCTCACGCCCGCTTTTGCTCTCGATACGACTCACTACCGCCATCACATCACGCGCTTTTCGATGCACTGACTTGGGCGCCCAGTCATTACGCCGCAACTCATCCAGCATGGAACCACGAATGCGAATCGTGGCATAGGTTTCAAAACTGGCTCCCTGTGAAGCGTCATAATGCTGAGCGGCATCCAGCAACCCCAGCATCCCCACCTGGATCAAATCATCCACGACCACACTGGCCGGCAGACGCGCAATCAAATGATGGGCGATGCGCTGTACCAGTCCGGAATAACTGTTAACCAGTTCTTCAGATTCGCTTGACTTGCAAATCGTATACATAAAAACCTTCAATTTCCTGCCAGTGGCACAGAGTTACGAGTAATCAATCGACAGCCGAGAGGGTTTCTTTAGTCCCCTGCGAATGATTTTCTGCAAATTCCAGGTTAACCGCTATCCATTACCCGGTCTCAGGCATAGGCATCCAGCATACCGATACCCCGTCGTACAGCGATTGGCGAAATGGCTTCCAGGCGATCATTTTCAGCTTCATCATTGGCTACACTATCCGCTGATCTGCTATTCTCATTGGCTTGCTGCCCCTGACTAAAGGATTCCTGTGAGACGTTGACATCGCCTAACGAAAGGCCGATATCATTCATCATTTCGCGCAACCGGGGCACAGCAGATTCAAGCGCATCCCGTACCTGCTGATTCGGCGCGCTAAAAACAATACTGGCGTGATCCTTATGCAACTGAATATGGACATCCAGCCTGCCCAGTTCCGGTGGGTCCAGACGAATATCGGCTGACTGAATATGATGTCCCACCATCCATTGCAGGCGATCGCCCACGGCCTGATTCCAGCCCGGATGCTGCTGCGGTACTGTCATTGCAGGCGCTGATTGAGTCGGCATGGCATCCGCTTTTGCCACCAGCCCGGTAGCAAGACCCGCCATAGTTAAGTTATTGTTATGTGCCACTGACGCTGGCAAAGGCGCCTGGCTGGCAGCTTCGGCGCTGCCATGCTGTTTCAGCAGGGAATCAATAGAGGGACTATCCTTGGCGCCACTCGTTACAGTTTGCATCAATTGCTGTTGCTGACGCGTCAACAGCGTCTCATCCAGGTTCAGGCTATCCTCGGCATTGGCGCTGAGCGCCACATTGGCAAGTTTGTCTCCACCGATCGTAGCAGCGCTGACGGCTGTAGTTAAAGATGTCCCGGCTGCCTGGCCGGGTAGCGGCGCATTGCCGTCAGCATTATTCTGAACCTGGAACAGTTCAAGCGGAAGCATGGCCGCCTGTGCCGGACTTGCCATATCAGGCGGCAAATCATTGCCGGATTCTGAATCCTGCTGGGTGGTTTGTAATTGCGTCTCCAGTAATTTGGGGAAACCGCCATTGCTGTCAGCGGACTCTGCATCTGTTGTTGCGCTGGTCCCGCCATTCGATAGTTCCTTGCTCTGACTGGAGGCCGCGGCTGTGTTTGCCAGGATAGGCATGGATTCTGACATGATTCCTCGCATTCATGTTGATTGTTCCTGTGAGGATAAAATGCAAGGCACATGCCAGTTTTTCTGGTTGACGACGTTTTTTCCGCTACTCCAGAGTCGAGTAATGCCGGTTAGCCGCGCGATCATCACTTTCGCGTTGTTGTATTTTTTCCGCCTGTCGCGCTTCTTTCACCTGCAGGCGCTGAATGGTTTTATCCAGAACCTGGGTACGTATGTGCTTTTCACGCCACTCTGCGGTGACCGTGTGACAGGTTTGTTCAGACTGTTCTATCTGTCTACGCTGCTGACGAATGGCCTCATCCAGTTGTTGCATAAAAGACTGATAGGCCTGTAACTGCGCTCCGCCTATACCGTTTTTGGCCTGCAGGTGAAACCGCTGTTGATATTCTTCCCGATAGTTGAAGAGTTCTCGTAAACGGCCCTGCTGCTGCCCCAACTGCGTTTTCGACTGACCCAGTACCCGCGCAGCCTGCTGTTCATGACGAGAGGCCAGATTTTTCAGTGGCTGGATACGAGTGGATTTTTTCATAGTGAGCGCCTTCTTATTAATTTCATCCCTGCACCTGATAGCGTCCCTGAAATAATTTTCTATACACCCTATTTAGTAATGTCATTGCGCAACCGCCAGAGGAACGCTATTGCCGTTCTCTTCCTGTTGCGCGGGAGCCTGGGCAAAGACATCCACCAAACCTTGCAAGCTCTGTTCCCAGTTTACCGCCTGGCGTAGATCCTGTTGCAGAAACTGCATCATCCGCGGCTGCATCATGATGGACTCGTCGATACGGGTATCACTGCCCTGGGAATAGGCGCCAACAGAAATTAAATCCAGGTTACGCTGATAGACTGAATAAATACGTTTAAAGTTCTGCACAATACTCATATGCGCAGGATCGACAATATCAACCATGGCGCGACTAATCGAGGCTTCTACGTCGATTGCAGGGTAGTGCCCACCATCGGCCAGCGTACGAGATAGAACAATATGACCATCAAGAATGGCACGCGCGGCATCAGCAATGGGATCCTGTTGGTCATCACCTTCGGTCAGCACCGTGTAAAATGCCGTAATCGAGCCGCCCCCCGGGCGACCGTTACCGGCTCGTTCAACGAGTTGTGGCAGACGGGCAAATACCGAGGGTGGATAACCCTTGGTCACTGGCGGTTCACCAATCGCCAGCGCAATTTCCCGTTGTGCCTGGGCAAAGCGGGTGAGTGAATCCATCAAGAGCAAAACGTGTTTACCCTGATCTCGAAAGTACTCGGCAATACTGGTGGCCAGCATCGCGCCATGCATGCGCATGACCGGGGTCTGATCCGCTGGTACTGCGACCACCACGGCACGGGCCATGCCCTCTGGTCCCAGAATATTATCGATGAATTCCTTAACCTCTCGGCCACGCTCACCGATCATGCCGACCACAATGACATCAGCAGTGGTATAGCGTGTCATCATACCCAGCAGGACACTCTTACCTACGCCAGACCCCGCGAACAGGCCCATGCGCTGACCCCGGCCAACACTCAGCAATGCATTGATAGCACGTACCCCCACATCCAGCGGGGTACTGATGGCGGCCCGTTCCAGCGGGTTCACCGGCGTGCCTATCAGGGGTTTGTTCTCCGTGGTTTCCAACGGACCCTTGTTATCCAGTGGCCGACCGGAGCCATCCAGCACCCGCCCCAGCATAGCGTCACCGACCTCGGCCTCGTACAAATGCTCACTCGGGATGACTCTGGCATTGGGATGGATGCCACTGAGGCTGCCGATGGGCATCAGATACAGACGTTCCCCCGAAAAACCCACCACCTCGGCTTCAATGTCGCAACCATCCTGGCTGGCCACCATGCAGCGTGCGCCAATTACCGACTGGCAACCCACTGCTTCAAGTGTCATGCCCACCATACGACTCAGACGGCCTTCCACTACCACGTGATCAACATTCACCAACCGCCCCTCTATCGACTGCAGGCCGTCAATCCAGGACTGGCTACGCCGTTGCCGGTGCTTCGCGTCAGTCACGCACACGCTCCCCGCCCATAATTCCGCTAATAAGCCGTTGCAGGCGCATTTCGACGCTCGCATCAATAGTCGAATTTTCACTATTGATTTTGCAACCGCCCCGACTCAGCAAGGGATCTTCAATAATTCGCCAGGTCTGACTATCATCGTTATCATGCAGCGACAAGGCCTCTCGCACCAGATCCGCATCATCGGGATGCAGGAAGACGCGGATTTTTCGCGCCACTACCGGCAGCGCTTTCAGTGCATCACGCACCACCGCCACCACCTGACCGGGATCCGTATGCAATTCGCGGCGAATGATCTGACGTGCGACGGCAATAGCCAACTGCGCAGTTTGCTCGATGACCTGCTCATCCAGTTCTTCGAAGGGGGTATCCAGAGTCTGGATCAATTTCTGAAATGTTTCTGCTTTTTGGCTGACTTCCGTTTCCCCTTGCGCCAGTCCCTTTGCCTGCCCCTCACGATAACCACGTTCGAAACCTTCTGTATAAGCCTGTTTCTGGATAGTCTCGATTTCAGCCGCTGTTGGAAATTCAGCGTCAGCCTCGTTGCTTGTATCCTGCCCCACATCCGGAAGTTCCCAACGTTGGTAGGCCTTCGCCGCACCCTTAGCTGAGGGATTCACAGTATCAGACAAAGTCATCCCCTCCTCCACCCAGTGAAATTTCACCAGACTCGGCCATACGCCGGGCGATAGACAGGATTTCCTTTTGCGCGGCTTCGACTTCGCTCAAGCGCACCGGTCCTTTGGCTTCCAGATCATCACGCAGCATTTCCGCCGCCCGCTTGGACATGTTTTTGATAATTTTCTCTTTCACTTCTTCATCGGCGCCCTTCAGGGCAACAATCAAATTCTCGGAAGAAATTTCACGTAACAGTGCCTGAATACCGCGATCATCCACGTCGATGAGATTATCAAAGACAAACATCAGATCCTGAATAGTCTGGCCCAGCTCCTCATCCGCTTCTTTAAGTTTTTCCATCATCTGATTTTCCAGTGAAGAATCCAGGAAGTTAAGCAGGTTGGCAGCCGTTTTGACACCGCCTATGCCAGCGGATTTGAGACTGTCGGAATTACCGGCAAACTGTTTCTCCAGCATTTCATCCAGCTCATGCAGGGCCGAGGGCTGGATACCATCCAGCGTGGCCACCCGAATCAGCACATCGGTTTGCATATTCTCCGGCAATGCCGCCAGAATTTCTGCTGCATGATCGCTTTCAAGATAGGAGAGAATAATCGAAATGATCTGTGGATGCTCCAGCCTGATCAGTTCTGCCACCGAGCGTGCCTCCATCCATTTCAGCGTTTCCAGTCCTTTGGCATCGTGGCCCATGAGAATACGGTCAATAATATTACCGGCCTTGTCTTCGCCCAGGGCATTAACCAGCACATTACGCAGATATTCTTCGTTACCAATCCCCAGTGCCGTTTGCTCATCCACGGTGTCGCAAAAATCACTCAGCACATCATCGACCACATCCCGGCCAATACTGCCCAACCCGGCCATCGCCTCACCGATTTTCTGTACTTCCTTAGGATTCAGCAGTTTCATAATTTCCGCCGCATCCTGTTCGCCCAGGGTCATCAAAAGCACAGCAGTGCGCTCGATGCCGCTCAGTTTCTTTATCTGTTTTGCCTCATTTGCCATACGCGTTAATCTTCAAGCCAGCCTTTAACCACCTGCGCTACCCGTTTTGGCTCCTGGCTGGCCATCGATTTGGCCATATTCAGGTTGTCTTCATAGGTGGTCGGTTTGGGCAGACGCCCCCCCGTTTCATGGCTCAGGGTCAGCTGATCCTCGGGAATTTCTTCACCCTCTTCATTCACCAGAATCTGTTTTGGCTGGGTGGCAAGATGACGCATGATCGGTCGCAAAACCCCAAATACCAGAAATATTACCATGACTGCTGCCGCTAGCTGTTTGAGTACCGACCAGAACCAGGACTGTTCCCAGATGGGAATATCGGGAATTTCAGGCATTTTTTCAGTCGGCAAGAAGGCCGCATTAATAACCTTGACGCTATCACCGCGCATCGCATTAAAGCCTACCGCCTCTTTTACCAGGCTGGTAAAACGCGCCAGTTCGACATCGGTATAGGGAATCTCGATGGGGTTGCCTTCTGCATCCTTGCCGCTTTTTACATCCAGCACGACGGCAACCGATAGACGACGAATATTTCCCGTACTGTGACGAGTATGGCTAATCATCTTATCCAGTTCAAAATTCCGTATCGAACGCTTCTTTGATTTCCTTGGCACTTTGAGGATCCGTTTTTCTTCAGCACCCTTGCCTTTTTTGTTTACCTCTTCCGGCGCCACTGCCTTGCCCGGAGGTTCATTACTCAAGGCACCGGGAATACCCGATTCACTCTGCACCCCCGAACTCTGTTCTTCTGTTTGCTGTTCGCTGCGCAGAGCAGGCAGATCTGGATTGAACTGTTCCTGGGTCGATTCAGTCTTGGTAAAATCCAGATCAGCGTTGACCTGGGCGCGCACACCATTGAGCCCTACCAAAGGCGCAAGCAGGCGTTCGATGCGCTGAATATAGTTCTGTTCTACCTTGTGGGTATATTCAAATTCATTGGCCGTCATGGCCAGATCATTTTTATCGTCATCCGATGACAACAAACGTCCCCGATCATCGACCAGGGTAACTTGTGAGGCTTCAAGGTTGGTCACACTGGAAGCCACCAGATGCGTAATGGCGGCAATCTGTTCTTTTTCCAGACGCCGCCCTGGCGCCAGCTTGATCATCACCGACGCACTGGGCTTTTTGCGGTTGCGTACAAAAGCGGATTCTTTGGGCAAAGCCAGATGCACGCGGGCATTCTCGACTGCCGTAATGGACATGATAGTGCGCGCCAGCTCGCCTTCCCGAGCCCGCTGGTAACGTATATTCTGGATAAAGGCGCTGGAACCAAAGCCCTGCTCCTTATCCATAATTTCAAAACCTTCACCGCTGCTTTGGGGCAGATTTTCCGCCGCCAGTTTTAGCATTGCTTCACTGGTTTTGCCAGATTCAACCATGATCGCACCGGAATCCGGATCCAGACGAAACTCAATATTGTTACGTTTCAATATCTCGGCCATCGCCTGCGCATCCTGCGCCGTGACGTTGCTATAAAGAATATTAAAGGTCGGTGTCTGTGACCAAAGTACAACCCCAATACCAATGGCGATGCTGGCGGCAAGTCCCACCAGCAAGCCCACCTGGCGCACCACGGGTAACTCCAGCATGCCCATGAATGAGCCACTCAGCTGTTCTGATTTCACCAGATCCATATTTTTCTTCGTTGATTATGTATTTAAGTAACAGGAAAAAAGACGCTTCATTGCAGACAGGTTCATCATACCGGCATATTCATAATTTCCTGATAGGCATTCACCAGTTTGTTGCGCACCTGCAACATAGCCTGAAACGAGACGTTGGATTTTTGCAGGGCCACCATCACTTCGGACATCTGCACATTCGGATCACCCTGCTGGAAAGCATCGGTGATTTTTTTGGCATCCATTTGTGTCTCATTGACCTTGTCAATGGATTGCTTCAACAATTCAGAAAAATCACTTGTGCCTCCCGCTGCGGCAACAGCAGGCTCGCTGTTTTTCGCCTGCGCAGCACTGGCCATGGCACGCATCTGAATCAATAATGCATCGGAAGTAATTGCGTTTGTCATATCAATACCCTGGAGAGTTCAGATTTATCTTCGTCAAAAAATTGTCACCACACAGCATTATGCAGTTTCCAGACCAGCTGCACCCAAATCCGCACCCCCCTGATCCGCCAACCGGCTATCCGGGCTGCCAGGCACGACGATGCCTGCGTCACGCATGCGCGCCAATTTATAACGCAAGGTACGCTGGCTGATTCCCAATCGCTCTGCCGTGAGTTTGCGACTACCGTGACTACTACGAATAGCATCCAGGATCAGATCCCATTCACGCTGTTTCAGATCGGAATTCAATGATTCATCCTTTGTTTCACTCTTTATGGCGGCTACCGATGCCGACCTTGATAAATTAAGGCCGTTTTCAGAATCTAACCTGGAACCCGTATTGTGAGTAAAACCAAAACCACTCGTGACGACTTCAAAATGCAGATCCTGTTCACTGATGAGCGCATCGCTGTGTAAAATCAACGCCCGTTGAATCACATTATCCAGTTCCCGAATATTGCCCGGCCAGCGATGACGCAGCAAATCGGCACAGGCTTCAGACGAAAGCTCAGGAATGATCTGACCGGATGCGCGCGCATGTTTTTCCAATAATCGTTTTGCCAGCGGCACAATATCACCCCTGCGCTCTCGCAAGGGACACAGAGTCAGAGGGAAAACATTGAGCCGGTAAAACAGATCTTCACGAAACCGGCCTTCGGCCACAACGCTTTGCATGTCACGGTTTGAGGTAGCCAATACCCTGACATCCAGCTTAATCATCTCGGTACTGCCAAGCCGCTCCACTTCACGTTCCTGCAAAACCCGCAGCAATTTTGCCTGCAGGCCCAGATCCATTTCAGAAATCTCATCCAGTAACAGGGTGCCGCCCTGGGCCTGTTCGAACTTGCCAGGACAAGCCTTGTAGGCACCGGTAAAGGCACCTTTTTCATAGCCAAACAGCGTCGCTTCCAGCATGTTCTCGGGAATAGCGGCACAATTTATGGCCACGAAGGGTTGCTCATGTCGCGCTGAGTGACGATGAATAAACTGCGCCAGGACTTCCTTGCCGACGCCGCTCTCACCGCTAATCATAATCGTTGCATCGCTATCCGCTACCTTCATGGCGATACGCGCCAGTTCCTGCGAAGCCTCATCGACTACGATCATGTCTTCATCTGCGCGCACCGACCCAATATATTGCCCCACCATATTGACCAGTACCTCAGCTTCAAACGGCTTGACCATATAATCTGCCGCACCATTACGCATGGCATCCACCGCCTGCTGGATCGTGCCATAGGCCGTCATCAAAATTACCGGAATCTCGGGGAACTGCAAACGGATTTTTTTGAGCAGACTGTGGCCATCCATTTTAGGCATATTGATGTCACTAATAATTAAATCCACTGCCTCATGTTCAAGCAGGCGCAAAGCCATCAGGCCATTTTCCGCCAGACACACCGTGTAACCCGCCATCTGCAGAGTATCCTGCAACGCTTCTGCCAGGGACTCATCGTCCTCAACCACCAAAATATTTAAGTCCATCGTCATATCCATTCCTCACTACAAAATGTTCAGGCAATCTGTTGCGTGTTTATCTGGCCAGCCTGTATAGGCGCAACCGATGATGATTCGAACTGCCGGGGTGACTGAAAAATCGGTAGATGCAGACTGAAAGCACTGCCCTCGCCTGGCTTTGATACCAGTTTCACTTCCCCCTTGTGCGCACGAGCAATCGCCTGCACCACGGCCAGACCCAAGCCGGTGCCATCCTTGCGGGTGGTATAAAAAGGATCGAATAATCTATCCTGTGCTTCCTGTGCGATGCCGGGGCCATTATCCGAGATTCGCAATTCCAGTCGACCACTCTCATCCACTACCGCCAGGGCCTGCAGTTCACCATCCTGTCCCATCGCCTGAATGGCATTCACGGCAAGATTGATGAGGCCACTTAAAATCATTTGCCGATTACCATAAAGCCGCTGACCAGCAGTTTCATCTTTCCACGCATAGCGGATGTGGCTGGGCTGCAACTGTGCTTCCAGCAACTGTTGCAGATCCGCCAACAGTACATCCGCCGTAAAAAATTCTTCTCCACTTTTGCCACTGCGAGCATAAACCAGCATATTGTCTACCAGCTGCTCCAGGTGACGCAGACGGGAAAATATTTTTCCCGCTACCTGCTGGCGTTGCGAGTCGTCCATATGTGAGCGCTTTAAATTGGAAGCATAAAGTATGGCGCAGGACAGAGGGGTGCGGATCTGGTGCGCCAAAGAGGCGGCGGTTTCGCCCATGGAGGCAAGACGCTGCTGTTGAGCCAGCCGATCCTGCAATAGGCGCATTTCGGTAACATCGGTAATCAATAAAATCTGACCGGGTTCAGCGCCCAGTGGACAGGTTGAAATATTGACCCGACGGCCATCCGCCAGTGAAACCTCGTGACCATCATCACAGCGGGGTGCAAAAGCACGCCTAATCACATCGCTCCAGCTGATCCCTAACAAAGGCTGACCCAGCAACGCTTCCGCCGCTGGATTGTTCTCACGAATAATGCCCTCACCATCTAGCACAATGACACCGCCGGGAAGCACCTCCAGCAACAGGCTCAGACGGTTGGCCAGACGTTCCTTTTCAGTCAACTCCAGAATCCGTTCATCACGCGCAGCCTGCAGTTCTTCGTTGAGTTCGAGCACGCGGATCTCAAGCTGGCGATAGGATTCGCTCAGTTGACTGGAGAATTCATTGAAGATCGCGAAGGCCTCTTTTAGGCTCTGCGAATCAGTGCTGTCATGCTGCATGAAAAGTTCCTGTCATTGCCCGAAATCTGACGCCAACGGCGTCGTCACAAGGACAACAGCAAGAACTATGCCTAATTAATTTTAACAGGGATTACAAAGAGATATAAATAGAAATAGAAAACGAGTCAATTTTGTGACGCCATTTCAGGTTTAATGTTCATAACGCAGAGTTTTCAATTAAATTATCGGTTGAAGGGTTACAACTATCCAGCACACATACCAGGGGAGCATTATATGTAGGTTGCTGCTAAGCCATGATCTTTATATGGCGAAGCCCAACAATTAAGTCAATGACAGTCCATGCATGTTGGGCGACCGAAGGAAGTGCCTGTGGTGCTTCGCGTTGCTCAGCACCAACCTACATTTGCTCTATTCAGGAAACCTTATCCACTCGTTGCAGGCCATACTTGCGCATTTTTTCCACCAGGGTGGTGCGGCGCATGTTCAAGCGTTTAGCCGCATGGGCGACCACACCATCGACATCATCCAGCGCCTGCTTGATGAGAGAAGATTCCAGATTAATCATATGTTCTTTTAAATCCAGACCATTTGCGGGGATCCGCAGCGGTGCGTCCAGCGCCTGCAATTTTAACATTGGTTCCCCACCCGCCTGCACTTCCGACAACTCCGCCACAGGTAAATCCTGGCGGAATTTCTCTGGCAGATCGCGCAAATCCACCACGCCATGGGGAAACATAATGATCAACCGCTCAATCAGATTGGAAAGTTCACGCACATTGCCCAGCCATTTATACTGGCACAGTACGGCAATGGCATTCTGGGTCAGGCGCACCGAACCCCGCTGTTCATACTCCATGCGCGTAATGAGTTCTTCAATCAGGAGGGGGATATCCTCAACCCGCTCACGCAGAGGCGGCATTTCAATAGGAAAAACATTCAGCCGGTAATACAGATCTTCACGAAAACGCTCAGCCGCAATTTCCTCTTCCAGATTGCGGTGGGTAGCAGCAACAATACGAACATTGGCGGTAATGCTTTTATTGCCACCGACACGTTCAAATACCCGTTCCTGAATGACCCGCAGCAATTTGACCTGCATGTTGAGGGGCATGTCCCCGATTTCATCCAGAAACAGGGTGCCGCCGTTGGCCATTTCAAAGCGTCCCTGACGGGTGCTGATCGCACCGGTAAAGGCACCTTTCTCGTGCCCGAACAACTCGCTTTCCAGCAGCTCCGGCGGAATAGCGCCGCAGTTCACCGGCACAAAAGGCCTGTCTCGGCGCGATGAATGATAATGCAAATTACGCGCGACCACTTCCTTGCCCGTGCCGGATTCTCCCAGAATCATGACATTGGCATCCGAATCCGCCACCTGATCGATTAGACGACGGATTTCACGAATCCCCCGGCTGTTGCCGACCAGACTGCGAAACAGGGTCTGGGTACCCGAACCAGGGCGGGTATTGGTGCGGTGGTAAATATCCGCCTGATGCAGGGCATGCTGCATCTGACGGTGTTTTACAGGATATTCGATTTTACCTGCAATCAGGGGGGGAGCCAGATCGGTAGGCTCGCCCTCACGGTGGTGCAATAAGAGAATCGGAATCTCGGCACCAAATTCGTTCTTCAGTTCTTCGATTTCAGCCCGGGTCAAACCACAGGTCTCAGCCTGGCCAACGATAATAACATCCCAGCCTTCATCCGGCACGCTAATAGAAGGCCAGGATTTCGTGTCTGTGGATTCAATTTGACCATAATCAATAAAATTAAGGAGTAAATTCAAGTCAGAGCGTCGTTGCGTGTCACTTTCAATGAGCAGCACGTTTTTATAAGACATGGAAAATTCCTTGCAAAAATAAGCTAGTAAAAGATTAAAACTCTCTAGATGGTAGAGATGTTAGCAGCCCGGCACCAAAAGTCAAAAAATTGTCAGTTAGCGCGAATAAAGTTCAAGCGCATGAAATATGTAATGTATTTTCTGTTTAAGAGGGGGAAGAATTGCGCGACTGGGCAACCATACGTCGATGATGAGCAAATATCCATTTTTCCAGGTAATTTCTCTCGATCTCGTCCAGCGAGGTAAATCTCGTGCGCACAAGGTAACGCCCATCATGCGCCTCCACCGATACCACTCGGGCAATGATTTTCAGCGTCTGCTGCATCTCCTCATCCGGGTATAGCTCCAGCAATAGTGATGCTGCCTCATCAGGAGCCGTGTCAGACTGCCATTCGATGCCTTTGCAGGAAAGCCTGACCAAAATAGCGGCAGTATGCTGTTGTGACTGTCCACACAGTTTGCTGAACATGTCGATGAGCAGGTTCAATTTGTTCTCGATGCGCTGTAGTTCCGGGGAAGAATGACACGCCTCATGCGCCGTAGACTGCTGTTCGCCGAGCACTTCGAGTAACGAAAATGTCAGCAGATTATTTCGTCGCAGAGATGCAACCGAAGTTGTTTCAGGCAGCACCACCCACTTTAACGCCAGCGCTATTCTGATCGATAAAACATCATACTGCATACTTATACCTTAAATATGTTGCTTGTCAGGCATACACGATACTACGAAACGACACTAAAATAATGCGTTTTCTGGCATATCATACAGAAGTCTGGGAAGTGCTGATTTTTTGAAATACAGATCATATTTCAGAGAGAGAGAGAGAGAGAGAGAGCAACCAGCCTGAATAAAAAAGCAGAGGGAACCTGGCTGTTATATCAGGAGGATATTTTTATTAACGGCGACGACGCCCTCCCAACCTGGGAGATTCAAAATTGACCTTGATAGAATGGCCTTTAAAATCTTTGCCATTCAGGCCGGCAATGGCGGCACGCGCCTCATGACCTTCCATCTCGATAAAACCAAATCCCTTACACTGGCCGGAAAAAACATCCGTTACAAGCTTACATGCGCGCACCGTACCAAATTCAGCAAACAGCGTCTGAATGTCATTTTCACAGGTGCTAGCGGGTAAATTGCCAATAAATAGTTTTTTCAATGTTGTTTCCCTTTTAATACAGAATATGGCAGCAGGATTGATTCGATTGATTCTTGAACATTATGGCCCGTTGTAGAACTGACTGTTCCCCAGATACATACATGAGCCAGACGAGCGTGATTGAGTGCTGCAGTGCGCCAGAATAACAATGGACCCGCGTGTTACAAGTAAAATACGCCTAAAAAAAGAACCCCGCCGGAGCGGGGTCTTCGTATCGGTTTAGCCGATGAGATCTTGCTTAGGCGGGCGTAACGCTGGTCGCCTGCAGGCCCTTGGGACCATTTTCTACCTCAAAGGTGACCGGCTGGCCTTCGTTCAGGGTTTTGAAACCTGAACCCTGGATGACACTGAAATGTACGAATACATCTGCACCACCATCGTCCTGAGAAATAAATCCAAAACCTTTGGATTCGTTAAACCACTTTACTGTACCTGTAGCCATATAACTTTTTACCTAGAATAAATTAAACAAATTAGTGTGTTGTTGTGTACAGGTAATGAAACGGGGAATTCAGGGTTAACACGAAGGGACCAACCAAAACTGCCAATAACAATATCTGTATCTGTAGCTACTATAGGGGAATCCCTCCCCTTTTACCAGACTATATTTTATTAATTTGATAAAATAAGCCAAAACAGCAAAATAATGAGTCAAAATATTTGTTTATTTAAACAACAATCCAACAATCCAGCTTCTGTTTCAGACTGATTATGACTAATTCATCGACACAAACTGATAAACCTGGGCCACCTGACGATGCAGCTTCAACCCGGCCATTTCTCCGACCAGACGCTGTTTTTCCTTTTCGCCCAACATCATACTTTTATTATCGATAGCCATCACCTGACTCAGGGTCGAGGCCAGTTCTTCCAGTACCACCTCGATATGTGGATAAGCAAACAGAAGCGTGATTATTTTTTGACGTTTCGCTTCCAGTTCACTAAATATCGCCCAATTACCCTGTTCCGCCTGAGCATACATCTCGTGGCTGAGCCCCAAAATATTCTGTGCATGAAATTGCGGAGATATCACAGCCATTGTCACTCCTCAGCTTCAGTGTCCCTGAGTCTGTTTTTCCTGTTCTATACGCGCCGGAACCTCATCCCAGCTGAGCTTGATCGAGCGCAACAATGAGGCGACCTCATCAAGAATATCGGCATCGTCTTCAATATTGGCGCGAGCCAGACGCCGGGTCATGTAGTCATACAGATCATCCAGATTCTGCGCAATCTCCCCTCCTGTATGCAAATCCAGACTGGCCCGCAGGCCATCGATAATGGAAATTGCCCAACTGATATTACCCCCTTTTGCCGATACCTCACCACGCGCCATATGTCCCTTGGCAGTATGAATCTTTTCCAGCGCGCCCAGCATCAGCATCTGGATCAGACGATGGGGGCTGGCAGACTCAACACCACTGGAAACGCTAACCTTATTGTATTGCTGTACTGCACTATGTGGTTTTGCCATATTCATTACCTAACTCCTCATTTATAAACCAACCCGCAGCAAGTAGCAGGATATAAAATTGTAGCTTTTTTACTACCCACAATGGGAAATCAAACCCATTGCGATTAACTGAAACATTCATCAACCAGGCAGTTTCACCTCTGCTTTGCAGCACCAGGCAACAAGCCTAATTGTCGACTTAAAAAATTGCTCGTTGAGTGCATTTTTCCGAGTGTTTCATCCAGTGCGGTATACTCTTTCATATAGCGTTTTCTTGAAGTCTCAAGCTTGCGCGTGAGCTTTTCCCGATCTTTTTCCAGCTCACGAATACGCTCAGAATAACCATCAACGCGAACTTTAATGATGCCATCCTGTTTCAGAAACTGGCCACTTAATTCATAAAGTTGCGCACCTATGCCATGAGAAAAAAATACCTGACCGCGCTCACCGACAGCCCCGCCCTGCACCTCTATTTTCAGTCCTTCGGCGCTGCCTTTGCCGGTAAGGATGCGACCGGAACCTATGCCCGCCAGGCGATTAAACGTACCCGCCACATCTTCGCCCGTAATACCGCGACTAACCTGAAAGCCCAGCTTTTGTTTCAATCCCTTATCAGCCTGGATAACTTCAACCGACGAATTGCTGCCGTAACGACGGGAAACCAGCAGCAATCGATTATCAGAAAAATGTGCCTCTACAAAAATTTTACTTTTCTGTAAGCCGCTGTCTGAATTAATCTGATTTTGCAATTCATTCAATAAGTCGGTTTGATTACGATAATCTTTTGCCGTCAAGGTAATCTTCTGACTATCCACACCATCCACCTTAAGCCGGAAACTATTGTTACCTTCGTCCAGGTGTAATGGAAATATCTCACCCGTTGCACCGCGCATAACAGGGCGACCACCCCAGGCTCCTTGCGAAGCCATACGGGTAATAACCAGATCATAGGCACCGGTTTTTGTTTTATCGCCCGCCTTGAGGTAACGAATCGCAGAATCACTGCTGGAACCTGCAATTGAAAATAATTGCGCCACCTGTTGCAGATCATCATCAATGGCAGCCTGTAGTTTTGTGCTGTTCAGGGTCAGCTTGCCATTACGCTGGACATCGATACCAATGCTGAAAAGAGAATCATATTTTGAATTAACGCTGCCAAAATTAGCCCCCAGGGTTCGGCGTATCTGGTTAACAATCCCGCGAATAGAGGCATCACCCGAGAGCGGACCGGCTTTTTTGGTTTCGGCATTATAGCCAGTCAGCTTATGCACCAGGTCGAGCATGTCATTGTATTTACCGATGAAACTCTTAACTGACTCCGTGGTTGCACTCGTATTCACTTCAACATGAACATGAATATGACTAGCTTCGGAATCCGGCTTGAGCTTGAGAGTAAGCCCTTCAATGACATCATCGATATTATTGCTGGAACGGCTCACTAAAATACCATCAACCTTTAGTTTGGCATCCCGGGGCGCAACCACCTCATCCATATTCAGTCCCGCAGCCTGCGGCTTATCTGGCTCATAGGCAAAGACCGATAAGCCGGACATATCCTGATCAATCCCATCATGATCGTTCACCTTGATGCGAATACTGTTGTCATTGCCGGCTACCAGCGAGGACAATACCAACCGATAGCCCTTGCCATCATTAATCACCGAGGCACGAATACCCGCGTCCGCTTTATTAATCGCCTCCTGAATTCCACGCAAACTGCCATTCTGTTCAGTAATGTTAATGGTTTTAGCGGGGATATGTGAATTCATTACAAAACGCTTGTTTTTATTATCGAACCGACCTAGTTGAATCGTCAGGCTGCCGCTCCCTAATGGAAGACGATCAGATTCCAGAGAAGCGCTTGAAAGTTTGTGTGCCTGGGCACGTTGTAGAATTTCAATATCGTAATCACCCGGCTGAGCATCTTTAGTGGCCGTTGCGGCCAGCTTTTCTTCATCACTGCTGCTTACTTCGAGCTTGCCAAAGGTATCCGGCTTGCGCAACGCATCAAGTGAAGACTTGAACCCGGAAACAGTACTCTTAAATGTTCCTATTGCAGAAAGTTCGGCCTGGAGTTTTGCTTCCTTGCGATCCAGGCTAAGCTTCGCCGGTCCACCTTCTGCTGCCACCAGCTTATCTACCAGACCCCGGACATCCAGTCCTGTTCCAACACCGGCAGATGTAATGCTTGGCATAACGTACCTCTTGACTCATCTAGTTCTGAATGAGGATTTCTTCCCGAAATCCGATTTACCGGTACAATGCAAATTTAATACCAGCCCTTCTCGTTTCCATCAGGCATTCAGTTCTATCAGAAATCCCTTTCTTGCTTCATCATCACCCATAGATTCTACCAGGTGTCTCGATATGGCCAGCATCTCTTCAGATGGGATCTGACGTATCAATTCCTTGGTTTCCGAGTCATAGACCTTGACTACAAAACGTCCTGTTTTATCATCGACACTAAAATCCATGTCACGTTTCATGTGCTGTACGTATTCCTTCAGATGGCTTACCGCTTGTGCAAGATCTTCCTTTGTGACCTTAGTTTCACGGGTTTGCTCCTCAATGATTGCAGCGGCAACTGCTTGCCGCCCTTCGGCAACATTCCCCGTGGAACTACTGGCGGCACGACCTCCTGTCGTACTCGCCAATATCGCCACATTGGTTATCGAATGTGTTGCCATAACGTCACCTCTTACGCTGTCAGACGGAACCACTGAAATCCATCAGTCGTTTTCGCCATAATTGCCAGCTTACTTTAACAGGCTCAAGACGTTTTGTGGCGCCACATTGGCCTGTGCCAGCATGGCTGTACCGGCCTGCTGCAGGATCTGGGCACGGGTCAGATTAGCTGTTTCCTTAGCGAAATCAGCATCACGAACACGTGAACGCGCAGCCGTCAGGTTCTCGGCATTGGTGGCCAGGTTGGCAATAGTCGAGGTAAAGCGACTCTGGATAGCACCGAACTTGGCACGCTGGTTATTCACCGTTGCCAGAGCTGCATCCACTGTTGCCAGCGCCAGGTTAGCACCCTCGACTGAACTAACATCCAAATTGGCAACTGAATTCAGATTGGAAGCCTCGGTCGTCTCCTTTACCGTCATGCCACTGGTGCCTGAGACGCTGAAGGATTTATCCGAATCAAAGGTTACCTGACCGGTAATAATCGCAACCGCACCTTGCGGAGCCTTTTCACCTTCAGCCGGAGACTCAGCGGAGTTATCTCCCTTGCCAGCAGGAAGAACCGCATCACCTACCGTAATCGTTCCGATGTTGTTATTGTTGTTACCTTCCGACAGACTAATGGTATTGCCAGTGCTGTTCATCAACACCACGCCAGAACCATCTTCACTGATGCGGGCAGTGACGCCGGTCTTGGAGGCCACATCATTGATAGCCGTTACCGCACCGGCCAGACCATCGTTGCCTTCAGTACCGCTAATGGTGAATGCGATCTGCTGAGCATCTGGATTATCCGACTTGATATCCAGCACATAAGCGCCCGCGGCGCTAAAACTGATTGCCTGCTCAGTCTTGGCAAAAGCGCTGACCCCGGTCTGGTCACTTTTGGCATTGACCATCTCGGCGACTTTCTTGGCGCTGGTACCGCCCTCAATATTGAAGTTAAGGGTCCCCAGTGAACCGCTGACCGAAAGATTTTCACCCGTGATACGCTCACCCGAGGTACCGGTCGAAGCCACCCCTTCAACCCGGTAGTCACCATATTGTGCCGTACGGAAGTTACTGGTGGTGGTCTGAATGGTCTGGTTGGCATTGGCACCAACCTGGAACACCGCAGCACCAAAGGTACCATCAAGCAGTTTCTGGCCGTTAAACTCCGTCGCAGTGGAGATGCGATCGAGTTCCGACACCAGTTGCCCGACTTCAGCCTGTAAGGCTTGACGATCTGACGCCGAGTTGGTGGCATTGGCTGACTGTACCGCCAATTCACGCACACGTTGCAAAATATTACCTGCTTCTGACAAAGCGCCTTCTGCCGTCTGCGCCAGGGAAATACCATCATTGGCATTTCGTACCGCCTGGTTCAAACCACGAATTTGCGAGGTGAAACGTTCAGAAATAGCCAGACCCGCAGCATCATCCTTGGCGCTGTTAATCCGCAAACCGGATGACAAACGCTGCAAGGATACCTGTAACGCATCCTGCGATTTATTCAGGTTACGCTGGGAGTTCAGCGACAAAATATTTGTATTAATGACTTGAGGCATAACGCTCTCCTCTTTTTCATCTCCAACAACGACTGAACATTGTTGGAAATTACATGCTCTTTAGCGGATATACATCAAATAGACATATT
>UOFZ01000076.1_pt1 | contig 28784 bp, 24 predicted proteins | sample 1989551 | NCBI WGS metagenome assembly UOFZ01 (sample SAMEA4712198, study PRJEB27164) | hydrothermal vent metagenome | biome: marine basaltic hydrothermal vent biome; feature: marine hydrothermal vent; material: mineral | place: Pacific Ocean | collected 2011-06-14/2011-07-23 | depth 1691 m
CGATAAACCACATCCAGTACCCAGTGATCTTTGTTCTCACCTGCCAGTGGCAGCAAATCGCATCTGCGATGAATCACGCATCGGGTTTATGGGAGGTAATGTAGTAGGAGGTATGTAGTGGTGAAGAGGGGTCAGATGAAACTTAATTGCCTTCTGATTGCAACCTGGGTCTACCCATCATTGCAGGTCTTACTCTTCGGTTGTGTAAACGCTCAATCTCATCCTTAAACTTCTCACCTCCCAGAGCTATCCCTTTGTTTACAGCCAGCCGGATATCTTTTATTAACTCTTCATCCACATGGTAACGGAATAATTCAGGTTATATTAACAAGAAGGTAATCCCGATCAAGTAGAAAGTTTCATCTGACCCCACTTATTGATAGCGGGGGGATATTGAGGTATTCGTCGGGTTGGCGGCGCTCTGTCAGCTTCCCTATTTGTTCGTTTGCTCTGATTTTTTAAAACCGTGGTCTGTCCCCTAAATATTTGGTCTGTCCCCCATTCCTCCCATTCCTTCCATTCCTCGCTGATGTAGGAATGACAGAATCAGCCTATACTCGCGAACACAATACGCTGGCAGGTTGGGGCTATGGCCTTGAATACAGGTACCGCTGGTTCAATTTCTATTATCAACAGGCTCATGCCCTGCGCGGTGATAATCTATTCAGCCGGCCTGAGGGCTGGGTTCGGTATTACGGTGCGCACTTAAAGCTGACATTCTAATATTTGCACGAAAAAGTGAAAACGATAAAGACAAAACAGAGGACGACCAAAAAGAAAGGTTTAACCATGCCAATGCTGCTGGTACTCATGAGTCTGTGTTGGCCGCAGATCCTCATGGCGCAATGGTTTGAGCAGGAACAGGCCATCATGGGAACCTCGGTGCGGGTGGAACTGTGGTCGGAAGATCCCGCTCAGGCACAGGACGCCATCGCTGCGGTGATGGCTGAAATGCGCCATGTCGATGCCCTGATGAGTCCCCTGAAAAGTGATAGTGAGTTAGCACTTATTAACCGTGAAGCGGACAAAAACCCAGTTATTATCAGCAAGGAACTGTTTCAGCTTATTCAGAGGGCGCAATCTGTTTCAGATTTGACCCACGGTGTGTTCGACATCAGTTTTGCCAGCGTCGGCTATCTGTACGACTACCGCAAGGGCATCCATCCCTCAGCGGCACAAATTAAAAAGCACCTGCCTGCGGTCAACTACCGGGCCATCAAGCTGGACAACAAAACCCGCAGCCTGTTTTTCAGCCTGCCCGGTATGCGCATCGATCTGGGCGGCATCGCCAAGGGTTATGCTGTGGATCAGGCGATCCATCTGTTGCAACAACGAGGCATCCGCCATGCCCTGGTCAGCGCCGGGGGTGACAGTCAGCTGCTGGGTGATCGACGTGGTCGCCCGTGGATAATCGGCATTCGCAATCCACGCGACACGCCAAAACACTCACTCAAAGAAAAAGCCCGTACCAGCCCGGTGGTTCTGCCTCTAGCTGATATTGCTATTTCCACTTCCGGCGATTACGAGCGCTATTTTATTCGTGACGGTGTGCGTTATCACCACATCATCAACACCAGAACCGGCCGCTCTGCCCGCGCCAGCGAGAGTGCGACCGTGATCGGCCCGGACGCCACCATGACCGATGCCCTCTCTACCAGCGTATTCATTCTTGGTGCTGAAAAAGGTATTGCTCTGATCAATCGCCTGCCCGGGTTTGATGCCGTGGTCATCGATGCCAAAGGCCGATTGTTTTACTCGGATGGACTCATGCCTCCCAAAACGGGTGAAAAATGATTATGTTGTGACCGTTTCTACAGCATATTCCGGAAAAACGGGCTACATTATTTATACAGACAGGCATTTATTATTTAAGGTACATGCTATCTGTAATAACCACTTAGAGATATGTTAAAATATCCATTCCTGTAAAATGGACGTTTTTCTATATAGTGTCCGCCTGCAGGCCCATGCGACATGATAATAATCAGAACTCGCCTGCCAATACTCAAGCAACATCAATAACCTGCCAATGATTAAATATTATTTCCTCCTGCTTGTCCTGCTTCTGCCCAGCACCGTCCTGCAAGCAAATGAAAAAGAATCACCACAACCTGCAGCAAAACAGTCACTCCAAAGCCGGGTTCAAGATCTGAAAAAGCAGGTCCTGGAACTGAACCGCGACCTGTTCCAGCTACAGGAAGAACTGTTATTTCCCGCCAATACCCGGTTCACCATTTTTCTTTCCTTTGACATCGGCAATTATTTCACTCTCGACGCCGTACAAATTAAACTCGACGACAAGATTGTCGCTAACCATCTTTACACTGAACGTGAACTCAATGCGCTCAAACGCGGCGGTACCCAACGGCTTTACCTGGGCAACCTGCCTTCCGGTGAACATGAACTGGTGGCATTTTTTACCGGCAAGGGTCCCAAGGGGCGAGATTACCGCCGTGGCAGCAGCATTAAGCTCAAAAAAGGCAATGAGCCCCAATTTATCGAACTGCAAATCACGGATGACACCCGTCAACAACAACCTGAATTCAAAATCAAGGTCTGGGATTAACCCGGCATGATGTTAATTGCCCTGAATCCTTATAAACTAAAATACTCAGCTATAACCTCAGTCAGCCTGCTACTGCTCTTGTTGCTGTCCTGTCTGACTGTGCGCCCGGCGCTGGCTGAAACCAGTAAAACAAACGTTATTCGTGATTTACGTTACGGCGAAGCACTGTATTATTTTTATCAGGAAAAATATTTCTCGGCCATCACCCGCCTGATGCGCGCCAGAAAATACCATCCGATTCGCCAGCAGGGCGATATGCCTGAGATCCTGCTGGGTGGTCTCTATCAGAGCTACGGTCTGAGTGATGAATCCCGACGCATATTTACTGCGCTTCTAAAAAAGGATATCGATTATAAAACCCGCGATCAGGCCTGGTATTATCTGGGTAAATCCTATTACCAGCGGGGTGAATATGATAAAGCCAGCGATGCGCTGAAGCGGATTACCGACACGCTGCCCCCGGCTCGTGATGAGGAACGCCTGAATCTGCTGGCCAATATCTATCTGCATCAGGGCAAACCGGAACTGGCCGTGGCATCACTACAAAACCTCGATAGCCGCTCGATCTGGAAACATTATGCCCAATTCAATCTCGGCGTGGCGCTGATTAAATCCGGACAGACGGAAAAAGGCCAGGATCTGCTTGAAGACAGCGGCGATATTACGGCCAGTGACAACGAGCTTGCCGCTCTCAAGGATCGCGCCAACCTTGCCCTCGGCTTTTCCTATATCCAGCAGCAAAAAACAAAAAACGCCATTGAATATCTGAAAAAAATACGCCTGAGCGGCCCTTTCTCCAACAAAGCGCTGCTAGGTTTGGGCTGGGCCTACAATCTCGCCGGGGATCATCGTCATGCCCTGTCAGCCTGGCGCGAACTGGGCAAGCGTGACCCTCTCGACCCGGCTGTGCAAGAAGCCCTGTTAGCCATCCCCTATTCCACCGATACGGTCGGCGCGCCGGGACGCGCGCTAACAGAATACGAACAGGCCATCAAAGTATACCGTCAGGAACAGGCACGATTGAAAACCGCTATCCGGGCGGTGGAACAGGGTGAAATTGAAAAAGTACTGCGTGCGGACAGTCACGACCTCGAAATTATCACACCCCTGGAAATCAAAAAAGCGACTTCGGCCCAGTCTCTTCCTTATCTGAGTCAACTGCTGGCCAGTTATAAATTTCAGGCAGCCTATAAAAATTACCGCGATCTGTTCTACCTGCGACATGTGCTGGCCCACTGGCAGGCGCAATTACCCGCCTTGCAAACCATGCTGCGCGAGCGTAAACAAGCCTGGCAGCAGAAACTTAATCGTATCAGTACCGATCCGCGCTTGCATCAACTCAAACAGCATCGCCATTTACAAAAACAGTTAAATGCCGAATTCCGGCACATCAGCCAAAAACAGGATACCCTTGCTCTGGCGTCAAAAACAGAACTGCAACAACTGGCACAACTGCGTGCAATTAAGAAACAAATCAAACATTTGCAGGCCGAAGAAAACCCGGTGATAAACCTGCAGGAACAAAAGGAGAAATACAGGCTTTACTATGGCCTGCTGTACTGGAAAATCAGCACCGACTATGCACCCCGCCTGTGGCAGGCTAAAAAGGAACTTAAGCAACTGGGGAGCGCCTTTCTCGCCACCGGCAAAACAAAAACATCCCTGACTCAGGCCTGGAAAAAAGGACCCGCGAGTTTTCGAGGTTATAATTTTCGAATCAAAAAACAACAGCGCAAAATAAAATTTCTGAATATGCGCCTGGATGCCCTGCTGCGGGCGCAGGCGCGTTATTTGCAAAGTATGGCACTGGCAAAACTTCATGAGCGTCAACAACAACTCAAGAATTACCAGATCCGTGTGCAGTACAATATATCGCTGCTTCTAGACAAACTCTCCTCGGATAAATATCTGTTGCAAGAGGGGCGTCAATGAATTTGCGTTATCTCCTGTTACTGCCGCTGTTGCTTGCCAGCGCCTGCTCATCCGGCCCGCCCACCATCGACTCACTTGCCAATACCCCGGTTGCAGTAACGCCAAAGCAGGATCTGAAAATCACCCGCGCACAGGCCATGGACCATTATCGTCGTTTTCTTAAACTGGCACCCGACAGCCCCATGTACCCGCAAGCGCTGAAGCGACTGGCAGAACTCGAAATTCTCACTGCTGATGAAAACAATGGCTCAGGAGACAAAGCCAAGATAAAAAAAGCCCGTCAGCAGGCCGCTGATGCTATCCACCTTTACGACACCTATCTGATCCGCTATCCGGGCGATCCGGATAATGATCATATTCTTTATCAGCAGGCCAAGGCTTATGAACTACGGGGCGAGACGGACAAAACCCTCGCCACCCTGCAACATCTGAGTAAAAACTACCCGAACAGTCGTTATTTCGATGAGGCCAATTTTCGCCGCGGCGAAATTCTTTTTTCGCAAAAACATTATGCTGAAGCGGAACATGCCTTTTATAAGATCGGCATTCACCCACGCTCACCCTACCGGGAAAAGGCGCTGTATAAATACGCCTGGAGCCTGTTCAAACAGAGCCACTATGACAAAGCCTTAAACGCTTTTTTCAACCTGCTGGATGTACAGCAGGAATACGGTCATCTGGATGCTATGGATTTTCCGGAAAATATTTCCGGCACCGAAAAAGCCATGCTGGGAGATATCATGCGTGCCATCTCACTGGCGGTATCTTATCAGGCGGGCACGCAAACGCTTAACACCTATCTGTCCCGGCATCAGGCCCGACAATACGAGGCCCTGTTATATAACAGTCTGGGTAAACTCTATCTGCGCAAACAACGTTACATGGACGCGGCCGATACCTTCCTTGCCTTTGTCGAGCGCCATCCCGATAATATTCTCGCGCCACGATTTCATCAGCAGGCGATCGAGGCTTTTCAGAGCGCCCGACTGCCACACCTTGTCCTGCCTGCCAAGGCCGATTTTATCAAGCGTTATGATCGCTATAGCCGTTTCTGGATGGTGCATAAGAATGATGCTGTACGCAAACAGGTTTTATTGCAGGTCAACCAGCATATTCACGACCTGGCCAGCTATTACCATGCGGCTTCGCGCAAACGACACAAGAAAAAAGATTACCAGCAGGCCATCTACTGGTATGACTATTATCTGAAATCATTTCCCGGTGCTGAAGATACCCCGGCTGTTAATTTTCTGCTCGCAGAGGTTTTGTATGAATCGAAAAACTATCCCCGCGCTATTAGTGAGTTCGAGCGTACCGCTTATCAATATCCGCGCAATAAAAAAAGTGCCGAAGCGGCCTATGCCGCCTTACTTATCTATCCCAAAATAGAAAAGCAGGCGCATAAAACACAAAAAACCATATGGAAACAAAAGGCTATCACCAGTGCCCTGCGTTTCAGTGAGTCTTTTCCCAAAGACAAACGCGCTCTCAGTGTGCTGGCTAATGCCGTCAACATGCTCGATGCCATGGGGGACTATTCTCGCGCCCGTGATAGCGCCCTTAGTCTGACCCGGAAATTGACCGCCACCAGCAAGACCAGCCTACAGCGCACAGCCTGGCTGATACTGGGCCATGCCAGCTTTGAACTGGCTGAGTTCAAACAAGCCGAGACCGCTTATAGCCAGGCACTTAACTATATTCCCGCTAAAAGCAAACAAAAAAAGGAGATTCTGAATCGGCTTGCCGCCAGCATCTACAAGCAGGGTGAAGCAGCGAAAAAACAGGGGCAGTTGAAGCTGGCGATCGCGCACTTCTTGCGTATCGCCAAACTGGCTCCCGCTTCAAACATCCGTCTGACCGCCGATTATGACGCGGCCTCCCTGCTGATTCAATCTAACCGGCTCAGCGAGGCCCAGCCCTTACTGGAGGATCTCCGTCGCCACTATTCAAAACATAGCGCCCGGCAAACAGGCATCTCGACCAAACTTGCCTATATTTATGTGCAAACCGGCCAGTCGCTTAAGGCCGCCCGCGAGCTTGAAAAACTGGCGTTCAGCAACCAGGCTCATAGCTCGACAAAGGAAAAACGTGAGCTGCTCTGGCAATCTGCCGAACTTTACAGCAAAACCAAACATACAAAAGATGCGGCACGGCTGTATAAAAAATACATCCGGCTTTATCCGCAGCCTTTCATGCAGGCGCTTGAAGCGCGCCAGAACCTGCTTGACTATTATCAAACACGAAAGAATTACCGTGCTGCCAGGCACTGGATGAAAGAAATTGTCAAAGCAGATCAAACAGCCAGTGCACAACGTAGTGATCGCAGCCGCTATCTGGCCGCCAAAGCCAGCCTGCAACTTGCCGCTCCCTCCCGTTATGCCTATGAAAAAGTACGTTTGAGCATCCCGCTGAAAAAAAGCCTGAAAAAGAAAAAGAGGCTAATGAAACGATCGCTCAAAGCCTACCAACGGGCTATGGCATATCAGGTGGCTGAAGTCAGCACCCAGGCCACCTATGAAATTGCCGAAATTTACAATAACTTTTCCCGCGCCCTGATGAAGTCACAACGCCCCCGAAAACTGACCGGCGAAGCGCTGGAACAATATGGCATTCTGCTGGAAGAACAGGCCTACCCCTTCGAGGAAAAAGCCATCGATATTCATCAGGCTAACCTTAAATATATGCAACAAGGCATCTATGATAAATGGGTAAAAAAGAGCCTGAAACAATTGCAAAAACTGCAACCCATCCGCTACGCCAAATATGAGAAAATCGATAGCTATGTATCCAGTATTTACTAGACTGTATAATGGCGGCATCATTCTGCTGCTGGCAACATTGTTATTGGCCGCCTGCACCAGTGCACCCGAAAAAAAGATGCCGCAGGAAAAGCTGACTCCAAGCAAACTGGTTGATAATAAGATCAAGCGTGAATTTAAGCAGGCGCTGGTGCTGATGCAGGCCAACAAATTACCGCAGGCGGCAGAAAAATTTCACGATCTGATCGAACGCTATCCGCAGATGACCGGCGCCTGGGCCAACCTCGGCCTCCTTCATATGAAAGCTGGCGAGTGGAAAAAAGCACAGTACGCCTTGCAGCAAGCGCTCAGTCTTAACTCCAACCTTGCCCCGGCATACAATTACCTCGGCGTTGTCAATCGTAATCTGGGTCTCTTCCGGCAAGCCGAGCAGGCCTATAAAAAGGCCATCAATGCGGATCCTGCTTATGCCAGCGCCTGGCTGAACCTGGGCATTCTTTATGACATTTATATGAACCAACCGGCCCAAGCACTACCACAGTACGAACAGTATCAACATCTTAAAAATAATGCCGATAACAAGGTTCATAAATGGATCGTCGAGCTGAAACGTCGGCTACCGAAACAACCAACGTCATCCAGGACGACAGGAAATCATCACAATGGCTAGCATTCTTTTACGCATAACACTGAGCCTGATGCTAGCCTTCATGGCACTATCGACATCCGCCGAAACTCGAATTGAGATGCAGGGCACGGCCATTATCGGCAACCGGGAGCTACCTAAAATTCTCTACATCGTGCCGTGGAAGAAATCCGGCCTGCCCAAGATGAAACGTCCCCCCATTAACCAGATGATCAATGAAGTGCTGGCACCGCTGGACCGTGAAGAATTTCGCCGACAAATATATTATCATCGGGTATTTTTTGAGAACTAGTATAAAGAACGGAGAATGGGATGACGCCCGCTGAGGCTACCTGGATTAAAATCCATGAATTTGACGGGAATAAATAAAGCTGTCTGTAGTCCATGGAGAGCGCATGAGACCGTCGCTTTGAACCGCCTGCGGGAACGTTCTAAAGAATATTAATCGTTATCTGAATTTGAAAAGGAGATGGGAATGTATGCAAGCGTAGTAGGTTTTTTTCAGGAGGGTGGCGCCTTCATGTACCCGATCATGGTGGTGCTGGCCATTGGCCTGGCCATCAGTATCGAACGCTATATTTATCTGACCGGCGCCAAACGCGCTAACCGCAAGCAGCTCAATCAATTGCTGCCGCTACTGCAAAATGGCGATTTTAAACAGGCCTACACTCTCGCAAATCAATCCAGTCACGCGGTCAACCGTATGCTGTCACAGGGGCTGGCGCGCTTTAACTCGACTAATAATCGTGACGATATCGAGGCGGCAATGGAAGAAAGTATGCTCGAAGCCATTCCTCGTCTTGAGAGCCGCACCCATTATCTGGCCATGCTTGCCAATATTGCCACCCTGCTTGGTCTGCTCGGCACCATTATTGGCTTGATCAAAGCCTTTACTGCCGTCGCTGCAGTTGATCCTTCGCTCAAAGCCGAGATCCTCTCCACCAGTATTTCCGTAGCCATGAACACCACGGCCTTTGGTCTGATGGTGGCGATTCCCATGCTGCTGTTCTTCACCGTCCTGCAAACCAAAACCACCCAGGTGGTGGATAGCCTGGAAATGGCCACCGTTAAATTTACCAATCTGATGATGCAACGCAAGAATACCGCAGACAGATGAGCCGCATTCGTCACCGCCACCGACGCAAACCGGCCAGCGTCGAGTTAAACATTACTGCTTTCATGAATTTGATGGTGGTGCTGGTTCCCTTTCTGCTGATGACCGCTGTGTTTTCGCAACTGACTATTCTGCAACTAAACCTGCCCGATGGCGCCGGTAAAGCAGGAAGTGACAAAGCGGGCTTTCAGATCCAGATCATCATTAACAAAAATGCGCTACTGGTTGCTGACAGCAAGGGGGGCCTAATAAAACGCATTCCAGTCAAGCCGCAGGATCAGTCCGGCCAGCAATATCTCAGTCTGCGTAAAACCCTGAAACAGATCAAGGCGCGTCTGCCCGACAAGACTGATGCAACCATTCTCTCTCAGGTCGACACGCCGTACGAGATCCTGGTGAGAGTGATGGATACGGTGCGCGTTTATCCTGCGCTTGTGGGTGGCAAGACCATCAGCGCTGAATTGTTTCCCGACATTTCAATCGGCGATGCAGCGAAAAAGAAATAACGAGTGAACACATGAAAGACTCCCGCCGTATCAAGCGCATCATCCGCCACCACCAACGAGGACAAAACAGCACCGCTTCGTTGAACATGGTCTCACTAATGGACATTTTCACCATTCTGGTGTTTTTTCTGCTGGTATCATCCACTGATTCGGAAATTCTACCAACACCTAAAGCCGTCAACCTGCCTGAATCCAGCGCTGAAAAACTGCCCATGCAAACCCTGGTGATCATGGTCAACGGTCGCGACATTCGCATTAACGATAAAATCATTGTCCCCGTTAAACAGGTGATGGCTAATCAAAAAACCTCCATCCCCGCCTTGCGCCAGGCACTCAACGACTACCGCAAGGGTGTCAGCTCCCGTACTGTAAAAATTAACCGCAGCGCAGTGACCATCATGGGTGATCGCAAAATACCCTACAAGCTCCTGAAGAAAATCATGCTCACCTGCGCGGGCAGCAAGTTCACCCATATTTCACTGGCGGTACTAAAGAAATCCGCCGGGGGCATTTGAACATGCTGATGAATGTTACCCCGCACACGCCAATCTTGCCCTGGACTGAAACAGAGCATGATCGGCGCTTTCGCATCATTCTCCTGTTTAGCCTGCTGCTATGCGCTATTGTTGGCATCATCATTTCTTATCTACCCGCTCCGCAAATCAAACAGCAGGCGCTGCAGCAAGTCTCACCACGACTGGCCAAACTGATTCTACAGAAAAAACAGGTTCCCAAACCTATCATTGCTGAAAAAATAACCCCAAAAAAAGTAACGAAGAAAAAACACCCGAAAAATAAAAAAGCGCAAAAAAAGAAATCTGTAAAGAAAACAAGTATCGACAAAACAGCCCGGGCCCGCAAACAGGCTCAGAACAGTGGCCTGCTTGCGATGCAGGATGAACTGGCCGATTTGCGCGACAGTTTCGATGTCGCCAGTCTGCAAAATCACCGGCCTCAGCAGAACAAGGGCAAGGTCCGCAGCCAGCCAGAAGCCGCCGCCGTCCTCTCGGCCGCCGCTGGCAAAGGCAGCAGTGGTATCAACACGCGCAACCTCAAGCGCCACATCGGCGGCACTCAGGCTCTCGCCGCACGGCGTAGCAGCAAGGTGGAGAGCGCACTGGAAAATAGTGAAAATATTCCAAATCCACGGGCCGGACACAAGGTCGCCCGCAGCCAGGAAGAAATCGAACTGGTATTTCAAAAAAACAAAGGTGCCATCTACAGCCTCTATAACCGCGCCCTGCGCCGGGATCCCACCCTCCAGGGCAAGGTATTACTGGAGCTGACCATCGCTCCTAGTGGCCAGATTATCCGAATACGTATCCTTAGCAGTGAACTGGCTGCACCGAAGCTGGAAAAACGCCTGCTCAGCCGAATCAAACTGTTCCATTTTGCTGCCCGGGACGTGGATACCGTTACCGTCACCTATCCGATTGACTTCCTGCCCTCATGATGACCGTGGAATCCAAATCAGATACGCATGATCACGATGTTTTTCTATTATGATTCTTTGCGACTCATCACAAATTCAAGTGTTTTCAGGTATATAGCCATCCTCAAATCCCTGCGGTGTGCGTCAATTCACACCCTGCGCATAGCGCCTCAGCTAATATTAGTATATCTGGACAGTATCAGGTTCACGCTGCAGTTTTAAAGTTCTGGCACCAGTATCCGCTTTAAGAGTGTCAGACTCAGATTTAACATATAGAGTCATCCATACGAGAGTAAAATGCATCCTCATGGCCGCAAGCAAAATCATTCTTGACAAAAAACTGCTGAAAACGCTGGAACCCCTGCGCGATCTGAGTTTTGACAAGCTCGACGAACTGGTCAACAAATCCAGTATCGAGGATGTGTCGGCTGGGCGCATGCTGTTCAAACAGGGCGAACGGGACACCCGCACCCTGTTTCTGCTGGCTGGTCAGGTTGAACTAACCAGTATCAGCCAATCCCAGGCCAGCATTATCCGCGCCAAATCCCGCGAAGCCATGAAACCGCTGGCAGAAGAACTGCCCCGCAGCCACACCTGCCGCACTAAAACCGACGCTACCCTGCTTGTCATTGATTCGGATCTTCTTGAAATTCTTCTGGACGACAATCCCTCCGGCACCTATGAAGTCGATGAGCTGGGTAACGATGACAGCAGCTACTGGATGATGCGATTTCTGCAGTCTCGCGCCTTTCTCAACCTGCCCACAGAAAACATCCAGGCGCTGCTCATGGCGCTGGAAGAAATGCCGGTAGAAAAAGGCCAGATCATCATCCATCAGGGTGAAAGTAACGATTACTATTATATCGTACAAAAAGGCAAATGCGCCGTCAGTCGGCGGCCCGCGCCAAGAGCCAATGAAATGCAGTTGGCAATACTCTCCGAAGGCGATGGTTTTGGTGAAGAAGCCCTGATCACCAACGGCAAACGCAACGCCAGCATCACCATGCTCGAAGATGGCGTACTCATGCGCCTGAAAAAAAATGACTTTCTGACATGCCTGGCCGAACCGCTTATCCAGTATACGGATGAAAAAGACGTGCTACTCGAAATCAGCAAAGGCAGCCTGCTCATCGATGTGCGTAACCATGATGAGTACGAGGCAACCCGCGTTGAAGGTTCGGTCAATATCCCACTGTCCATGCTGCGCCTGAAACTGGAAGGCATGAACAACAACCGCAACTATATTCTCTGTTGTTCAGACGGCACTCGTAGCGCTGCGGCTGCCTTCCTTCTGACCCAACACGGTCTTACCTGTCATGTACTACGCGGCGGGCTTGACGGGGCGAACATCAAGCTTCCTGAAGCCAACTTCTCGGTCTCGGTTGCTCCCGTGGTTGAAACCCCCCGAACCCAGGTCGCGGATCGCAACGCCAAAGCAGCGGAAGAAAAAGCGGAAAAACTCAAACAACAGGCAGAAAATGCCCGCAATGAGGCCCGCGACATTGCTCAACGCATGCAACAGGCAGAAACTGCCCGGCGTACCGCAGCAGAAGAGGTCGAACGCCAACAAAAAGAAGAACTCAGTCAGCGCGATGCCGCTATACGTTCCGCCAAAATGCGAATTGAAAAAGAAGCTCAACGCGCTCGCAAAGCCGAAGAAAAGGCCGCCCGACTCAAACTGGAAGCCCGCGCCGTCAGCCAAAAGGCCGAAGAAGAGTTGCAACGCATTCAAAAAGAAGCCGAGGCCGTCAAAAAACGGCAGCAAGCGCTGGATAACTCAGTAAAACGAGCAGAACAAATCACCGCTGAAGCTGACCGGGCAGCCCATGAAGCTCGTCAGCAGGCAGAAAAAGAAGCGGCTGAAATTCGTCGTGAAGCGGAGCAGGAAGCGCGGCAACTCCGTGAAGAAATGGAAGCCACCACTAAAAAGATTCTTGCGGAAACCGAAGCGGCACGTAAAAAAGAAGAAGCTCAACGCCAGGCCGCCATGGCCACCGTGCGCCTGAAAGAAAAGGAAGCGGAAGAAATCCGTCGCCAGGCTGAGCTCGAAGCGCAGAAAATGCGTGAACAAATGCAATCCGAGCACTCGAAATTATTGGAACAGGCGCAAAAAGAGCACCAGGAAAGGGAAGCTGAACGACAAGCTGCCATGGAGCTGGCTCAACGGAAAGCACGCGAAGCAGAAGAAATCCGTCGTCAAGCCGAACTTGATGCAGAAAAAATACGTGAGCATCTTGATGAACGACAACAGGAACTGGAAAGTACGCTTAATGCCGCCAGAGAAAGCAGTGCTCGCGAGCGCCAGCGCATACTGGAAGAAGCTCAGCAACAGGCCCAGAAAGTTATCGAGGAAACCAGCCGCAAAGCGGATACTGAAGCCGAGGTCATCCGCCGCCGCGCCGAAGAAGAAGCCGCCCAGCTACAGCGCGACCTGGAAGAAGCGCGCCAGCAGCTGGATGCCTCCAAACACAACATCGCCGAGACAGAACGCCTGCAACGTGAAACGCTACTGGAAGAATCACGCAAACAATCTGAAGATATTATAAAACAGGGTGCGCTTAACGCTGAAGTTGAAGCCGACGCTATACGCCAGCAGGCACGCCAGGAAGCCGAACAACTACGCGCCGAGCTTGCCCGGGCCAGGGCACAAATCGAGGAAACCGTATCCCAGGCCAGAAACGCCGGCAGCCAGCAGCGCGAAACGATTATCAGTGATGCTCAGCAACATGCCCAGCAAGTCATCCTCGATGCCAGCCGCAAGGCAAAAGAAGAAGCCGAATGCATCCGTATTGCCGCCGAGCAGGAAGCCCAGCGTATACGCGCCGAACTGGAGCAGGCGCGCCAGCAACTTGCCCAACAGGCCAGTAACATCAAAAAAGTACAGGCCATCAATGCCCGTATCGAAAAAGAAAAACTACAAAAAGAACAGCATATCAAAAAACAGCAAACGGCAAACATCAGTCAACAGAAACAAATGCGGGCCCGACAAATGGCCGAGCAGATTAAGGCGCGTCTGGAAGTGGCGGAACAACAACGTCAGAACGATGAAGCACAAACCAGTATGGAAGGAATCTCACTGGCTGAGGTTACAGTCAAACGCATCAACGATAGAATTATTCTGGAGGGTGCACATGATATTTTCATCTTTAAGGAACCAACACCCACAAGGGATGAAAATCACATCCCCGAATTGCACTCCGCCGTAAATCACAACGACAACGATCTACCTTCTTTTACGGTCGATGGCCAGGATGATCCGGTCGCAACCCCATTCAACCGTCAGGAATTCGAAAAGGCAGTACGCGAGCGTGATGAAGTTCTCAATCAGGCTCAAAGAAATAAACGCAAGGGACTATTCACCGTGGCCGCCAGCCTGATCCTGACTATCACAGCCGCAGGCGCATTTCTATTCTTTAAACCCGACGTACAGCCGGAATTACAACTCAGTCAAACCTCGGTCGCGCCACAACTCAAAGCCAAAGCTTCCATCAATCCGGTCGAAAACCTGAAACAAGTGGTCGAGCTGCCGTCAAAACTGGCGATTGCCGGAGAAGAATCACGTCTTCGCCAACAGGCTGAAACCACATTTAACCACATGGTTGATAAATGGAATACGCTAATGGCAAGCGCCGCAACCGCAAACCCGAGTCAGGAAAATATCCCGGCAATGGCAATACTACCGGCTGAAGAAGAAACCGTCCCCCAGCCCCAGGCACAGGATCCCACAGATGGCAGCACGGTTAATGCAAGCAACGCAGAAACTAGCCCCACAGATGAAACTCCGCCATAAACAGGTTGCTGAATACTTGGTACCTTTACGAAATAATTTTCTACGCATTTTGTAGAAAATTATTTCGTAAAGGTACTTATCTTGTGGTTTAGCCCGGTTAGGTTTTAATTATTTTTTTGATAAGGGCAGGATCATGGTCTTTTCGCCTGAGTCACTATCAATATAGTGAAAAATAGAAACCGTCAGAGGCCAACCCCGATCATCTTTGACTATCACCGTCCATTTTCCAGTCATGGACGGGTCCAGTTCTTTTTGTGAAAAAACCCGCCAGCGTGGACCTTTGATGCTGAACTGTTTTTTTGCAATCACTTGGCCATTGTATTCCCAGATATGGGTAACTGTCCTACCTTCCATATTGCGCACATCGGTAAAAAAATACAGCGTGGTAATAGTATTATTTAGCACCAAAACCTGATCTACAGGCTCGCGATTTTCTATCCGGGTGGTAAATTGTGAACGCGCCACACTGCCATTATTAGCTGCATAAACAGGCATAATGGAAAACAGCGCAAACAGCAGAAGCCATTTTTTATTAGCTAAACCATGAAATAGAGAATCATGCATTATTTTTTAAATACAACCCTTCGCGGCCAGCGATAAACAAACAATATTATCATTTTATAACCCTGCACCCGGCATACCGCTTCAACCTGGTTATTTGCTTGCCAAGACGTTGAACACAGTTTTCTCCGAACTATAGAGGAGGGTTAAATTTCACCTTTTGCTCGTTGCCGGGCAAGAATAAAATCAGAATGCCGGATATAAAGCAACTCAGCTATCTGCCTGACCAGGCTCTCTTCATATTTATCCATTTCCTCATCAGAAAACACCACTCGCCACATTTGCTCCAGCAATTTTAATTTTTCCTCTGGCTCCAGAGCCTTGTTAAGTATAGATGTATATTGTTGTAATGGAATCACATCTTTTGCGCGGTTCTTCGCAATTTCAAATACTTCCCTGACTTTTTCATCCGTTAATTCAAAAATATTCCTTAAGCCCATCTGAACGGCATTTTTCTCCCGCTCGTCTATTTTGTCATCCGCATTCATGACTTCAACCAGCAACAATGCCGCTGCAAGCTGGATATCATTACTTATATCGGTAAGAATCTCAGATTCGTTTAGCATTTTTTCAATAAATGATTTGACCTTGTTCAACATAATCAGACCTTATCTAAAATTTTATTTTTAATTTGATTCCAGGCATTCATCTGCTCATCGTTTATTTTTTCATCGCCCGTATTTCCAAAACGCTGTTTAGCTTCAGCCACAGAAATAACGTTATCAGGCTTTCCTTTTGGGAAATTCACATCGGCAGAAAAAACCAGTATGCCTGTAACCTTGATTTTGGGTACATGCGCCCTAACTGCTGCAATTTCCTGTTCAAGCTTGAGCAGCGGGTTATTAAACTTGTAACTGCGTTTACCTACCACCTGGGTCCAGACATCAATATTGTCAGAAGCAAACACGGCACCCTGATAATGCCCAATCGAAACAATAAGAATCCTGTCCGGCATCAGAATGAGGTTATCAATACAGACCGTGCCATCCATACCATCAGGCAAAATAATATTTTGCCTGATCGCATACCCAAGTCTTTTAACTGTGTGGGATAAATACCAATCTGTATAGGCGCGTTTTATTTTACTAAAAAAAAGTACACTGACGATCGCCGCCAGCAATAACAACCCTAATAATCCATAGCTGATCGTTTCACTAAATACCATATTATTTTTTACTGTCTGCTCTATTGGTTACGTAAACTCCGGTCAAAACCAGGCAAAAAACTGCCCGACCTGACTTACAAATAAATCGGTAGCATCCCTGTTTCCGCCATAGCCCAGGTGGGAACATCGACAATTGAATAACGTCTGATCCACACAAAAAACAAGAATGGATTTTCGGCCAGGAATGATTCAGAGTAATTGTTTCGGAATTTTAATCTCATGTTTCATGATATTTTCAAGCCGGAAATACCAGCTCCCGATGAAATCGATTCTTGCGCGTGTATACTTTTCAATACTTCCTCAACCTCACAAAAATCAAGACAAACGATACGCACAGCATCTCGTTTACCTTTTACTTTAATATGCTGTTTCCTGTCCCTCATGAACCTATCCGGTAAATGCCGGTATGCTGTTTCGCTCATAATCACATCGGTAGCCAGTGCCTTGGTCGCGCTCTCCAGACGAAACGCCAGATTCACGGCATCCCCCAGCGCGGTATTCTCCTGGCCAATGCCCAGAGAGGCCGCACCAGTATTAATACCTACACCAATCCGCACCTTTTCAGATATTTCTGTGTAGGTTTGGTTCAGTTCCTGGGTAATGCGGTTGATATGATACGCGGCTGTAAGCGCCTGGATCACTGTTTTCTTCTGGTCCACTTCAGACTCCCAGCAGGCAAAGACACAGTCACCAATAAATTTGTCTACCACCCCGCCATTATTGAAGATGGCGTTACTGACCTGGTGAAACCAGCTATTCATTAATTTGGTCAGGGTGCGGATGTTGACCTGTTCCGAGAGTGAAGTAAAACCACGGATGTCGGCTACCAAAATAGTGATCTGTTTGATCACCGGGGTATCCGAGATCAGGGTATCCTGCAGAGAAAGGGTATCAACATGCCGAGCCACTTTCACATCCTGGGTAAACAGGATCTGCGCTCGGCCAATGCTGATGCAGTCGCCGTTGCGTAACAGCCTGGGCGCGACTATGCGCTTCTTGTTGACGTAACTACCATTAGAACTGCCACTGTCGATAAAATAATAGTCACCCTGACCTACGCAGCGAATAATGGCATGATTGCGAGAAACATGGGGATCACTGAGAACTACATCATTGTTTTTATCCCGACCAAATGTCAGAGCCATCTCACAGGACACTTTCTTGATAGTTCCACTGTACTTTAATGTAATTACTGCAGCCATAAGCCTGGAGACACTGTCCTTGTTAAAACTAAGGATATTAAACCCCTTTATTTGATCCTAATAATACTCGATTTAGGCATCCAGTTTAATCATTGGTTTTTATACAGGTGAACAAGGCATTTTGGTGATCTAGCGAAAAAACCGAAAAGCACCGCTCGAAGGAGCGGACTTTATTAGAATAGTGTTAAATTGCAGCCTTGACCGATAAAGCGGGACAGGCCTGCTCCGACATGGAACGGTAGAGGGCAACCTCCCCCGCGGCCTTCATTCCGCAGAGTATATCCTCATAATCTGCTATTTCTGCTGCAACCGGTTCTTGAACAAATTCAAGCATATCGCCATAACGCTCTTTCACATAACGGTTGAGTACAGTGCGAGTAGTCGGGTTAACCACAAAGGCAGCCACCTTGGCGGCCACCCGGAACAGCCAGGCCTGAGCAAAGACATCGCCGCGACGGGAATTCTCCTCCACCTCATCCCTGGCATCATTATCCTGCAAGAAGTCCGCGCGGGCCTGTTCCAGCTTGCGGCACAGCACCGTAAAAGTATATGTTGCGATGGAAGGGGAGCAATCCATGCCAATAAAGCGATACTCCGGTTGTTGGCCGAACCGCCTTGCGATAAGTACCCGGCAATCAAAGGCGCGGGAAACGATATCGGACAGCGCTAGGGCCCAGAAAGGCGGATTAAACTGAGAGCCATAGTACGCTGCCCCTTCCTCCACCAGTAATGTCTGGATCTGCTCATCGCTGACATGGTACTTTTTCATCAGGCTGCGTGCCTGCCGCAAGGCGGACGCGGCTTCATTGGGGTTGCAGGACGCCGACAGGCGCAGACACTTGCTGATTTTGTCGAGAACTTTCTGCCTATCCATACCACCTCACCGGAATCAAGGATAACTGGATTAATAATACTACAAAAACATAAAGTTACAATGTGTTCGTGACAATTAACATTAAACACAAAATAAATCAGACTTAAATGCTATCTATCTAAAAAGAGTAGCTAGCCAAAGAATAACGCTTGTTTTAAACTATTCTAATTCATATGTATAACAAGCCAGCCAAAACGAAACAATTCATATGGCGGCTATCGGCCTGATCTAAGGCACTAGTAATTTATGAATACAGCTCATCCCTCCATCATCATTGATGACAGCGAAATTCGCCAGCAAGCACAGGCCATTCCCGCCCCGCGGATTCTTGCCGAAGATGAGCGGCAAAAGCTGATAGCGCGCGTCAAACAGTTGCTGCAGGAAAAAAATGCCGTTCTGGTCGCGCACTATTACACCGAAGATGACTTGCAGATGCTGGCCGATGAAACCGGTGGTTGTGTTTCCGATTCGCTGGAAATGGCTCGCTTCGGACATGCCCACCCAGCCTCGACCATCGTCGTCGCTGGCGTGCGTTTTATGGGCGAAACCGCCAAGATCCTGAACCCGGAAAAACAGGTGCTAATGCCCACCCTGGAGGCTGAGTGCTCACTGGATCTCAGCTGCCCTGCCGATAGCTTCACTGCCTTCTGTAATGAACATCCTGATCGCACCGTGGTGGTCTATGCCAATACCAGCGCCGAAGTTAAAGCTCGCGCCGACTGGGTCGTCACCTCGAGCATTGCGACTAAAATTATTCGCCACCTGCATGAAAAAGGCGAGAAAATTCTCTGGGCACCCGATCGTTACCTCGGCAGCTACATTCAAAAAGTCACTGGCGCCGATATGTTGCTGTGGCAGGGATCCTGTATTGTGCATGATGAATTTAAAGCCAAAGAGTTGATCAAACTGCATAGCAAATACCCTGATGCAGCCGTGCTGGTACATCCTGAATCGCCGTTGGAAGTCATTAATCAGGCTGATCTAGTCGGCTCCACCACTGAAATTATCCGCGCGGCAAAAGAAATGAAAAACGACACCTTTATCGTCGCCACTGATCGCGGCATTTTTTACAAAATGAAACAGGCCGCCCCCAGCAAAAATTTTATCGTTGCCCCCACTGGCGGTATCAGTGCCAGTTGCGGCAGTTGTGCTCACTGCCCCTGGATGAGCATGAACAGCTTGGAAAACCTGGCCCAGACTCTGGAAAATGGCAGCAATGAAATCCAGGTTGATGCCGAAATTGGCAAACAGGCTACGGTTTCCGTCAAACGTATGCTCGACTTCGCCGAAAGCCTTAAAACCCCAGCAACCGGCAAAGCCAATATCGCTTCACCCGCATAATCGACGCATAAATATTTCCTTCAATCCTGCTAGAAATAATGGTTCCTAAAAAATAAGTGTTCCGAATTTCTGTTCACTATCAGGCCTTACGTTTGTGATGAGCCTCGTTTGATGAAACTCACGACAGGCTTTGACTTCGCTCAGGAGAGCCTTGTCGAACCATGAATGTAACTCACCTTTCGACAAGCTTCCTTCGACAAGCTCAGGACGAACGGTGATTCGGGATCAGTACTGTAAGGTGGGCACGATTTCTGTGCCCAGTAAACCTAATTTTTTTCTGTCTTTGCCTCTGCCCCCTTGAAATAGGCGTGTTTTTTGATCATATCTGCGACCTTTTCCGGCACAGCATGCTCCCAACCGGGAATATTCTCGCGGATCATGTGTAGAACTTCATCCGAATGAATTTTTAAATAATCGCTATTGATGCTATTTAAGTCACGGACAAAATTATTTTCCAGCAAATAGTCATACAGATGGCGCAGATGAGAATCAATCTGTAATTCATTAATGCCGACTAACTCGCCGCTATCGCTATCAATTTCAGGACAAACATAAAGCCGTAAATCATGTTTAAACAATCGCCCAAAGGATTCAAGAATGCCGCCGGGCAAGCCCTCATAATATTTTTCATTAAACAAATCACGTAAAGACGGCAGCCCCATCGCTATGGCGACCGGGTTTTTTGTATAGTTGAATAAATATTGCGCCAGCCTGAAGAATTCCCCGTAATTTGAAATTAATACGTGTTTTCCCAGAGCGCAGAGAATATTTACCCGAGACAAGAAATCATCCGTATCAATATCACTTTGTTTACCCGCTTCCAGATCACAGAGCGTCATTTCAGACAATACCAGAACCTCATCATCACTGATATTTTGTTCTTCAGTAAAGCGATGTTGCGCACAGTCCAGTAAATCGAGCGTAAGTTTGGTGGGCGGGCGAAATCGGCTTCGTTCAACCAACACCGATTTTCGCCATAAAGCATCGGCTATTTGAATGATTTTTCCATCGGCTGAAAAAAGTGCGGCACTTGACAGGCCATGCTGAACCAGGCGCAAGGCCATTAACCGGTTATCCACCTGCGAAAAGGCTGGCCCGGAAAAATCAATCAAATCAATTTCGACGGCTTCAGAAAATAATTGATCGACCAGGGACAGCAGAAAAGCATCCAGATCCTGATTTAAATAAAGTGCAGCATAGATAAGATTGATACCAAGAATACCCAGTGTTTCCTGATCCTGAAGATTATTTTTACCATGCAAATTCACATGCAAAATAATAGTTGAAGGCGGCTTATGCGCCTGGGTTTCAAAGCGCACACCTAACCAGCCATGACCATCCGTTTTATGGGTAAAACTGCGTGCCGCAACGGTATTGGCAAAAGAAAAAAAACAGCGCTCAGCACTTCTGTATTCATCCAGTCTTTCCAATAATAAATGGAACTCATGATTGAGCATGGCCGAAATCCGCTCACGACTTACATAGCGCGGGCTTTTCCCGTAAATGGCATCTGAAAATTTCATGTCGTAAGCGGACATTGTTTTGGCTATCGTGCCTGCTGCACCACCCGCCCGGAAAAACCAACGAGCTGTTTCCTGGCCCGCGCCAATTTCGGCAATCGAACCATATTTGTTGGTATCGAGATTGATGGCCAGGGCCTTTTGATGAGGGTTCTGGGTGTTATTTTTCATGGGTTTATTCACTTACGCCCGTGAGCGTGTCAGGAGTTTTGAAAACATATCGGGATTCCCTTCAATAATCTGGCATCAGAAGATGCCATTAGTTCCCATAGCATACGACTGAAGCAGAAGAGAACACTCTAACAAAAGTAATAAAATCGGGAATGCTTTTCTTGCGCTTGCTTCATTTACCCGAAATTTGACAAGTAGGACACAGATACCCTGTTTTGCCGCTGAACTTGCCTTTGACAATGCTCGTACCACACTTATAGCAGGGCAGGCCCGCACGCCGGTAAACGTGAAAGCGATAGTCTTCAAAGGCCCGCCCCGCTTTACGTAATTTTTCTGCACGTGTTATCAGGTTTGTGATGCCGCCGTTTCTATAAGCCTGCCAGGTTAATTTTAAACATTTTTTTGCCAACCGCTGACGTTTTGGCCGATCAAGGTCGTCCAGACGCATACCAGGGTGTATGCCACAGACATGTAATACTTCACAGCATAAATAATTTCCCATCCCTGAAATGAAATGCTGATCCTGTAACAGGCCCATCAGCTTTCGGCGCTGGAAGCGCCGCTCCTCAAAACGGGAAATAATGTCATCAAGACGGGTATTCTGATCCAGCAACTCAATCCCCAGCCTGCTCAGGTAGGGATGTTGATTGAGAGCCGAACTGTTTATTACCTCGATCTCCGAGGCGCTATAAAGCAGGGCCATCGTCTCCCGGGTATGCAGCGCCAGACGCAAAGAGCGGGAACTGTCGGGATAAGCAGCGAGCGGTAGAATCAGCCAACGGCCGTAAAGCTGGTTATGACTGTAAATGCTCAGGCCATTATCAAACCGGGTTAATATCGCCTTGCTGCGTGAAGTCACCGCCTGGACTTTGGTGCCCGCCAGTTGCTCACTAAAACCCTGCAAATGGCGAAAAGCAAAATAAACATGCTCCACTTTTCGCCCTTTGATGGCCGCCGCAAGGTCATCCGCCAGACGTTTTATTTCAGGACCTTCAGGCATAATAAAACAGGCTAATATAAAAAACAGCCTCAGCCTTCCAGGCTGCGGCTGGCAATTTCATATACGTCTTTCGACAGATTGCTGTGTCCGGCAATGCGCTCAAGTTGCTCCCGCATCAGGATCTGACGCACCGCATCGAAGCGCCGCCAGCGGCTCAGGCTCTGTAACAAACGCGCCGCAATCTGTGGATTGATCTCATCCAGCAACAGAACCTGATCCGCCAGGAAACGATAGCCGCTGCCATCGGACAAATGAAAGTTGACCGGGTTGGCAGTACAGAAACGGCCAATCAGACTGCGTACCAAATTGGGGTTTCTGATGGAAAAGGCTGGATGTTGCATCAGCGTCTGCACCCGTTTTAATGCCCCTGAAAGAGATGAGGCCGCCTGAATGGCAAACCATTTTTCCACCACCTGCCGATCATGTTTCCATTTGTCGTAGAAATCATCCAGTACCGATTGGCGTTCAGCAATATCATGCTGACTGAGAATAGACAGGGCTGCCAGCACATCTGTCATGTTATTGCCCTGGTAAAACTGGCTCAGGCAATGTTGACGATACTCATCTTTGTCCAGTTCCAGCAAGTAGGACAAACAAAGGTTTTTCAGACTGCGCCGGGCCATATCCTGCGCATTAAAACGATAGGCGATGTTCACCTTGTTTTCTGCATACCCTCGCAGCCAGTCATCTGCCAGTGCTTCAGCCAGTTGTTGCCGCATAAATTCACGCACAGCATGAATAGCATCTACATCGACTATCTCACACTGATCCGCCAGGTAAGATTCAGACGGCAGGCTCAAGGCCCGGGCCACCAGCGCCTTGTCTAGCGCCCGGTTGTTGAGAGTTGAACGATAGGCCTCGATGAACATCGGCTGCAGTTTCAAATCCTTGTCAGCCTGATAATCATCTATCAATTTGAGCATAATATTGATAGCCAGTTTTTGCCCGGCATCCCAACGATTGAATTCATCCGTATCATGGGCAAACAAAAAAGCCAATGCCTCATCATCATGCGGCAATGATATTTTTACCGGTGCGGTAAAACCGCGTCCCAGCGACAGCACCGGTTTTTCCTCTACCCCACTAAAGGTCCAATGCTGTTCTGATTTTGTCAATGCCAGCATGTGCTCAGGCTTCGCCGCTTTCGTTTTTGTGTTTTCCGGGATTGATAACAGTTGCTTACCGCTGTTACCGATCAAGCCTATGGCCAGCGGAATATGAAAGGGCTTTTTCTCGGCCTGTCCCGGCGTTGGCGGGCAGTGCTGACGAATTGTTAACGAATATTTCTGCGCCTCGGCATCATATGTCTCACCCACCAGCAGTTCAGGTGTACCCGCCTGTGAATACCAGTTTCTAAATTGATCCAATTCGATACCGTTGGCATCTTCCAGCGCCTTGACGAAATCATCCGTCGTTACCGCCTGACCATCATGGCGCGAAAAATAAAGATCGGTGCCCTTACGGAAACCTTCACGACCGAGAATATTACACAACATGCGCACCACTTCGGCGCCCTTGTTATAAACTGTCACGGTATAAAAGTTGCTGATCTCGATATAATGATCGGGCCGAACAGGATGCGCCATGGGACCCGCATCTTCGGCAAACTGATGCGCCCGCAAAACATTGACATCGTCGATACGCTGTACCGCGCGGGAATTAAGATCAGCCGAAAATTCCTGATCCCGAAACACGGTAAAGCCTTCTTTAAGGCTGAGCTGGAACCAGTCGCGGCAGGTTACGCGATTACCCGACCAGTTGTGAAAATACTCATGCGCGATAATGCTCTGGATGCGGTAGTAATCCTGATCGGTTGCCGTTTCCGGACTGGCCAGTACACAGGAGGCATTAAAGACATTCAGCCCCTTGTTTTCCATCGCTCCCATATTGAAATCATTCACCGCCACGATCATATAGATGTCCAGATCATATTCCCGGCCATAGCTGTCTTCATCCCACTTCATCGCTTGCTTCAATGAGATTAAAGCGTGATCGCACTTGTGGATATTCTCGGCTTCGGTGAAAAGTTGTAACTTCACATCACGCCCACTCATGGTCGTAAAGCTGTCTTCCTGACAGGCCAGATCCCCTGCCACCAGGGCAAACAGATAACTGGGCTTGAGACTGGGATCCTGCCATTTAACCCAGTGACGACCATCATCCAGCTCCCCGGCTTCCCGCTTGTTGCCATTGCAAAGCAGAACGGGATATTTTTCTTTGTCGGCCACCACGGTAACGCTATAACGCGACATCACATCGGGGCGATCGGGAAAATACGTAATCCGGCGAAAGCCTTGCGCCTCACACTGGGTACAGAACATACCACTGGAAAGATACAGACCTTCCAGCGCGGTATTGGCCTGCGGATTGATTTGCGTCTCCACTTCAAGCTCAAAAGATTGCCCCGGATTTCCAATCACTAATCCGTCATCATCAAGTGTATAGCTGTCCGGTGCCAATGCTTTACCATTGAGTTTTACTGACTGCAATTCAAGATGGCTGCCATCCAGTTTCAGCGGCGCCTGCGTATCGGCTTCCGGGGCACGCTTGAATAACAACCGCGAATAAACCCGGGTGCGAGTTTCATGCAGATCAAAATGCAGCTCGACACTATCAAGCCGATAGTCCGGCTTTTTATATTCACTCAGATAAGTTATTTTTGGTGATGTCGGCGATGATAATTCAGCCTCTGTTTTTTCTAACTCTGTCATTGATTAAAACCTTGTTCTCTTTAGTTTGTGACTTAGCCCATAATGGCTGGGCAAAATATTTAGTTCAAATTTTATGATGATGTCCCGCACCCCGACGAAGGCTAACGGCACCGAAACGGCCTCTTATTTCATCAGCCAGACGGTCGATTTCCCGCTGTTTTTCCTGCTCGGGATCACTGAACAGATCCGCCTGTTGCCCCCCCGAGACCTGTGGACTCAAACTGCTGGCTCCCATCCCCAGTAAACGAATGGCCCGGGGGCGGCCCGCTAATGCGGTCGCCAGTAATTCCTGGGCAACACTCCAGAGTTCCTTTGTAGTTTGCGTATGCGCCGCCAGGCTCACGCTGCGAGTAATAGTTTTAAAGTCGGCAAAGCGCAATTTTATTTGCACCGTACCGGCATAGAACCCCTGCTGACGCAGGCGAAAACCAACCTGTTCGGTCAGTTCCAGCAGGCAATTGCGCAGTAATTTTCGATCGCTGATATCCAGCGCAAAAGTCGTTTCATTGGAAATGGACTTCGCCTGACTATCCGACACTACCTTGCGCGGATCGACCCCCTGGGCCAGATTCCAGAGATGCTCTCCGAACTTGCCAAAACGATACTGCAACACTTCCTGCGGCTGCTGGCGTAACTGTTTGATGGTCTGAATACCCAGTCGCTCGAACTCCGAACCGGTAACCTTGCCTACGCCCCATAAACGCCCCACCGGTAGCGGATCCAGAAAGGCCTGCACTTCATGCGCCTGAATCACCACAAAACCATCGGGTTTGTCGATGTCCGAGGCAATCTTGGCGACGAACTTGTTTGGCGCAATCCCCACGGAGGCAACCAGCGATAATTCCTCGGCAATTTCATTTTTGATCCTGTGTCCTATCTTAACCGCACCCCCGAACAGGCGTTCACTGGCACTAACATCCAGAAAAGCTTCGTCCAGTGACAGAGGTTCAAAATCCGGCGTATAACGCTGAAAAATATCGCGGATCTGGCGTGACACCTCGACATAAAGCGGCATACGCACCGGCAAAAGCACCAGCTCCGGACACAGACGTTGAGCCTGTCGCACCGGCATCGCGCTATGAATACCGTATTTCCGGGCAATATAATTAGCCGCAGCCACCACCCCACGCGCCTGCGCAGAACCACCCACGATCACTGGCAGACCAACCAGCCCCGGCTGCTCACGCATTTCAACCGAGGCATAGAAAGCATCCATATCAACGTGAATGATCATGAAAAATCAGCAGGCACGCAAAAAGACGGACAGGAAGAGCAACACTAGTGACGACTATAGTAAGTTTTATACTGCATCACTTTTTTTACATAGCGCTGCGTTTCCCGATAAGGCGGAACACCCTTGTATTTAGCCACCGCTGACTCACCTGCATTGTAGGCCGCCAGCACCAGATAGAGACGATTATCATAGCGCTTGAGTAAATCACGCAAATAACGAATTCCCGCATCCAGATTTTGCTGCGGACTGTAGAGATCGCTGACCCCGTAATGCGCCGCCGTCTGTGGCATCAGTTGCATCAGACCCGAAGCCCCCCTGCGTGAGGTGGCGTTGGGATTGAAATCCGATTCCGTACGAATCACCGCCTTGACCAGCGCCAGATCTACCTGGTGTTGTTTTGAGAGGGCAATAATCAAGGGTTCAAAACGCTTGATCTGCGCCAGTCCCGTGCGAACCCGGGACTGATAGGCGCCCGCCACCAGTTGGCCCATGCCCTTGACCTGCGTGCTCTTACGAATCAGCCGATACGCTTGTTCATACCGTGGGCGATCAGACATGAGCCGACTGCCATCCGGCAACTGGTAAAGATAATAACGCGCAGCCTGGGCCATCGACGACATCAACGCTCCCGCTATCAGCAAGAGCAACAAACTTGTTTTTTGCAGGTTTCTCACTACCTGGCTTCCCTGGTCACTAACGTTGGTATCGTCAATCGGTCGCTTCGAGTAAGAGTTTAGCCTGCAGGATTAAGCAAATACACCGATTCTTCCAGCCGGGTCAGCCCCTTTAGTCTGAAACGCTCGTTTTCGGACAGAATATCCTCAGCGAAGATTTTTTCAATCTGGAAAACAGATCCATAAAGGGCCACTACCTCGGCCTCACTCACGGCAAAAGGCGGGCCTGCCATCTGCATCTGCTCGTAATCCAGTGTCACCAGCAACCGGGGGGCGCTGGCGGGCGCCAGAACCTGTAAATGGCGGGCATAGTCCTTGCGCATCGCAGGCGGCAGGGCAATCATTGAAGCCCGATCATAAACTACTGAGGGAGATCCAAGCAGCTCCGGGGTAAGCTCGAAAAAATCCCCACAAAACAGCCGGATACCGTCTGCCTCCCAGATTTCAAACACTCCGGAACGATGAATTTCCGGTTTCAGCCCCTGTTCGGAAAAAAACTGCTGCAGGGCCAGCGGGCTGAGTTCCACGCCCCACACCTCATGCCCCTGTTCTCGCAACCAACGCAGATCCAGGCTCTTGCCACACAGAGGTACAAAAACCCGGCTATTTTCAGAAATATGCAGATGCGACCAGAAGCGCGGTAAAAAGGGGTTAACCTCATCCAGATGAAACCCGGTTTCATTATTTTGCCAGCGTTGTTTCCAGAATTCAGTATCCATAATATCCTCAACTTGATCGTGCTAGTATTGTGAAGCAGTTTTTAGTTACCGACAATCATGATTTCAGGAGAACGCCCATGACCCGCGTTGCCACCACTGACAACTATTACATTGACGCACTAGCGCTGGGGCCAATGGAAAATTTCATTTACCTCATCAACGATCGGGAAACAGGCCGCACGGCAGTGGTTGATCCTGCCTGGGATGCGCCCGCCATTCTGCAACGAACAAAAGAACAAGGACTGAGTATTAGCGATATCCTGCTCACCCATAGCCATCATGATCATATCAATGCTATCGACGCGATTCTCGCACAACACGATGCCCAGCTTCATCTACTTAAACCGGAAGCGGAATTCTGGGGCCAGCAACTGGCCAAACCTCACCTCCACCAGGGCGGAGACAAGATTCAGCTCGGCAAGACTGAGATCAACATTTTGCATACACCAGGCCACACACCCGGTTCGGCCTGCTATCAAATTCAGGATCATCTGATTACCGGTGACACGATGTTTGTCTGGGGCTGTGGACGTTGCGACCTGGCTGGGGGCGATCCGGAAGTGATGTACGAGACACTGAGGAAACTGGGGCAAATGCCGGCTGAGACGATGATACTACCGGGGCACAATTATGCCGACCGAAGCATCTCCAATATAGGCGAACAAGTCGAAGGCAACCCTTTTATGCACTTCGATAACAAACAGGACTTTGTTGAATACCGCATGCATCTGCACGACCAGATTCGGGAACAACCCTATCACGCCGAACCTCGAACAAGATAATAAACAGATCAGAAAAGTGCCTCGTTGGGCTTCGTTTCACTCATCAACCTACATTAAATACACAAACCAAGAACCCCGTAGGTTG
>UOFZ01000120.1_pt1 | contig 28213 bp, 20 predicted proteins | sample 1989551 | NCBI WGS metagenome assembly UOFZ01 (sample SAMEA4712198, study PRJEB27164) | hydrothermal vent metagenome | biome: marine basaltic hydrothermal vent biome; feature: marine hydrothermal vent; material: mineral | place: Pacific Ocean | collected 2011-06-14/2011-07-23 | depth 1691 m
TTATCCAGGAAGTTATCTGCCAGCATAAGGGCAAGACCACCGTACTGGCACAATGGGGGCCAACTATTTCTAAAAACCCCTATCTCTCCTACCAGTTTACCGGCGCTGCTGTCGGTGATACCGTCAGCATCAGCTGGGTTGACAATAAAGGCGCGAAAGATTCACTTTCAGTCAAAATTAAATAGCCCTCATTAACAGCGGTTATTAAGGCAGATATGCCCCTTGGCATTCTGCCTTTTTTAATGTCTGCGATTTACAGTAGAATCAGCGCAATTAATTTTACAGGGCGCAAAAATAATGGATGAATCTGAATTCAATCAAAAGGCGGATGAACTGCTAACGGCTATTGAAGATGCGATTGACAAAATCATTGATGAGAATGATCTCGATATTGATTTTGAAAACAGCGGCGGTATTCTCTCTCTAGGCTTTGAGGATAACAGCAAGATCATAATCAATCGTCAGGCACCTCTGCGGCAGATCTGGGTCGCCACCCGCAGTGGCGGATTTCATTTTGATTTTGACCCTGAACGGAACCAGTGGCGGGAAGAAAAAAACGGCACTGAGCTGTTCGCCGAGCTCGGTCGTCATTGCAGCACCAACACAGGTGAGCAGGTGGTGCTTAGAGCATGAGCGAAATATTAGACTGCATTCATAGCGGCGATCCGGACGGCGACAAGAGCGTCATCTGGTTGCATGGCCTAGGTGCCAGCGGCCATGATTTTGGACCCATCGTGCCGGAACTGGAACTGCCAAAAAACCACGGCATTAATTTCCTGTTTCCTCATGCCCCGCGTCTGCCGATAACCATCAACGGCGGCATGGTTATGCCGGCCTGGTATGACATCTACGCCCTGGAGGCCAATGCACAAGAAGATGAGGCCGGAATCAAACGCGCAGAACAGCAGATTAGGGCGCTGATCGAGGTGGAACGACAGCGCGGAGTAAAAACAGAACATATTATTCTTGCCGGATTTTCACAGGGCGGGGTCGTGGCGCTCTACACCGGCCTGCGCTTTGCGCCCGTGTTGGGCGGTATTCTGGCACTGTCCTGCTACCTGCCACTGGCCACCTCACTCATAGCGGAGGCCGAGCGAGGCGATCTCGCCCCCCGAAGTCTGCCCATTTTTCAGGCCCACGGGCTACATGATCCTGTCGTACCTTATTCTCTGGGTGAAACCTCGCTGAATTATCTGCAACAGATGGGATACACACCCGAATGGCACAGCTACCCGATGCAGCACAACGTCTGTGAAGAGGAAGTACGGGATATTGGCAACTGGCTGAAACAGCGATTATGTTAAATACGCTCTCTGCGTTAGTCACAAATCGATACCCGTACACTTTAAGAGTTCAAGTAATTTAAGCCCCGTTCATCCTGAGCTTGTCGAAGGACGCGCGTCGAAGGAAGTTTACCCCAAACCCCGTTCATCCTGAGCTTGGCGTGTCGAAGTGCTCAAAACGTCACCACAAATGTGAAATGGCATCAGGGTATTGGTATTTATTTAGAATTCTACCACCTGGGTTTTTTGCCAAACCAGAAGACGATTGTTGGCTGGCATTTCATAGTCATGCACCAAACGCAGATCATACTGACGTCCCAGCTCAACCAGCTTTTCATAATCACGAATACCGCTTTGTGGATCCCGCGCCTTAAGCCAGTAATCAAATTCCTCATTACTTTTACTGGTGTAATCGCCGCCATAGTTGAACGGTCCGTACAGACAGAGCAAGCCCTGAGTCTGTAATATGCGGGCAACCCCGGCAAACATTTTTTCCACACAGGTCCAGGGCATGATATGCACGCTATTGGCGCTGAATACGGCTTCTACCTCCAGCTTTGGCCATTGTGCCTGGCTCACATCCAGTTCCAGCGGTGAACCAAGATTGTCAAGCTTCGCTTCATCGATCCACTGCTGGATACCCGCATGCCGGTCCCCTATGTCACTGGTTTGCCAGTGCAGATGCGGCAGATGGCGGGCAAAGTACACCGCGTGCTGGCCGCTGCCGCTGCCAATCTCCAGTACGCATTTCACATGCGCAAGCTGCTCTGTGAGCACATCAAGAATCGGATCCTTGTTCTGCTCACAAGATTCCGCAAAAGGCTTCATGTCATCAAGGCCATGATTGTGATTATTTGTATTTTAGTTATATTATTGTATATATTGAATTAATTACAAACCAGGGTGATTTTCAAGCATTATCCTGTGATTGTCACCTAAAACCCAGGTTAACCTATGCATCTGAGCCAACAAACCCTGTCGATCACACTGATCCTGGCCTTTTTTATCGGCCAGCCCGCATTTGCCGAGGAAAACGGCGCTGCCCTGTATAAAGAAAACTGTGCTGTCTGTCATGGCAACCGGGGTAGGGGGGGCGTAGGCGTACCATTAGCCTTGCCCGACTTCCAGTATGCTATCAGTGATCAGTTCCTTGCGCGTACCATTCGCAATGGCCGCCCAGGACGCGTCATGCCCGCCTTTAAAAAACTCAGCGACGCGCAAATCAAAGCCATCGTTCGGCATATCCGCAGCTGGGCACCAGGCAAGCCTATTCGTCACCCCAGCATCAAGGTTAGTGGTGATCCTGCAAAAGGCCACATACTTTACGAAAAACATTGCGCCACCTGCCATGGCAAAAATGGCAAAGGCGGCAAGGGAACCGGAGTAACTTTTTCCCGCCCACGCGATCTGCCTATTATTGCCCCCGCCCTGAATAATCAGGGCTTTCTCTATGCTGCCTCGGATCAAATGATCAAGGCCACTCTGATGAATGGGCGCGAAGGCACACCTATGGTCTCCTACCTCAAACAGGGCCTCAGCGAGCAGGATATTAACGACGTGGTTAGTTTTATCCGCAGCTTTGAAAAACAGGCCCCCCCGCGTATCGCACCGGAACCCAATCATGACAAGCTGACGGTAGCTTATGAATCTCCCTACAGTTTGAAAGAAACCATCGCCGCACTCAAGCGCGCCATTATCGGCGAAAACTTCCGCATTATTCGGATTCAAACTCTCGATAACGGACTGGTCGAAAAAACAAAAGAGGATCCCGATAAGGTCATTATTTATTTCTGTAACTTCCAGTTGCTCAACGATGCCCTGGCGGTCGATCCACGCGTAGGCCTGTTTTTGCCCTGCCGAATCACCGTGGTTAAACGCCAGGGCAAGGTCATGGTTTATGCGCTGAATCCCAAACGCCTGAGTTATCTGTTCAACAATGACGAACTCAACAAACTCTGCGATGGCATGAGCGAAGTCTATATTTCCATTATTGAGGAAGCTACCTTATGAAAAAATTTCTGTCCTTCCTCGTCCTCATCCTTGGCCTGTCTCTCAGCACCCCGAGCATGGCGGACAATCTGCTAATGGCGCGCACCAACCAGAATTTCCCCGAAGCCATGCTTAAACTGCAGGATAGTATTCGTAGCCACGGTTATACCGTCAGCCGGGTGCAGCGTGTGGATATCGGTCTAACCCATAGCGGCTACGTCACCGACAAGTACCGGGTAGTTTTTTTCGGCAAGGCGGCGCTGATTAAACGCCTTAGCGATGACTATCCACAGCTCATTCCCTATCTGCCTTTCAAAATAGCTATTTTTGCTGAAGGTGATGAAACTCTGCTCGTTGCCGCCAACCCGCTCCAACTTACTGACAAAACCTATCCTGAATTGGAGCCGGTAATGAAGAAAATCGAAAAAGATCTGCTGGAAATTTTTCAGACTATGCGTGAGGACTGATGGCGAAGCTAAATCTAAACAGGCGTTCCAAATACCAGATCACTTGTGACTTTCCACGTTCGTGGTGAGCCTCGTTCGATGAGACTCACGACAGGCTTCGGCTTCACTCAGGAGGGCCTTGTCGAACCATGAGCGTGGAAATGCTGCGAATAGAGTGCTTATTAATCTGCTTGTCCTTCGACAGGCTTCCTTCGACAGGGCTCAGGACGAACGGTAATTCCTGAAGTGTACTGGTATTTGGAACGCCTGTTTAGCGCACAGTTTTCATAACCGGCTTTTGCCGATGCGTTTTATTTCATCCATCAATCGTTGTTCAATAATTTTCTTGTAATGCAGATAATGTACCGTCTGAATTGACTCGACACTGGCATCCAGCAAGGTGCTGGATAAATCTAGATCAGTAATATAGATAGGATAGACTTCACCGCTTTTACGCAGGCAAAGAATATAACTGGCGACTTGGTGATAGACACCATCGCCGTGCTCAAGATTGGAGAATTCCCGATCTTCACAATACAAGGTGAAAATTATATTGTCGTCCTGACGATCCACCATCACCTGAAGCTTTATATAGGAATCGGTGTGAATATAACTATTGTCTCCATAGCGGTAAATTTCCCGGTGCCCGTTGAAATCCCGATCTATGCGATAAAACAATATATCCCGAAAACCGGAGCCTGCCTCCAGTGAATAGGCCATTCGCTCGCGCACCGATTCAAAATATTCCTTGAAATGTCTGACCAGACCCAACATATCGTAAAAAGACCGGGTTTGGTGGCATAGTGATCCTCGCTCATCCAGCACATAAACATCAACTTCGTCATTGTGTACTTCAAAGAAACACTGCACATCTCCCTGGCGATTATTTTTGTAAATCAAAGGAAAAACATTATCGTTCAAAGTCTGTGAATCAAAAATAACCGGGCGGAAGCGATCTGTCGGCTGTGAAAAGTAACGATACAATTCCTCGGTATTACCCGCTTTCTCATATTGAAGTATGCCTTTCTCCATGCTTAACACATAGTATTCCCACTCGATGCCCAGAATATAACGCGTGCCCTCGGCATAGGTACCGCTGTAAAAAGTATCAATAATTTCTGCAAACAGAGTTTCAATTCGTCGTGCTATGGAGCTGCCACGATAGGATGAAAAACTGAAGGCATTGATCGGTGGCAGATTCCTGCGATTCTCGGATGACGCCCATTTCATATAGCCCTGAATACATTTCAACAAACCATCCACATCATAAAACTTAAAGGTCAACACTTCATTCCAGCTGGTGACAATAATCTGATCAATGCTAAGCGTCAGGTTTTCTCTCTTGCCCCCGTATTTCAGTGCATCCGTCTGACTACTGCTGATATGCTTGCCACGGCGTGTTTGTGCGGAAAAAGGATCCAGACCAACATTGATAAAAGTAGCAACGGCACAGATTCTTGCGGGCTGGCGCATATCATAAACCGAACTGGTTGCCAGCACTTCGTCCGCAAACAGGCGCGACATATTCTCCACCAGCAAATAGAGTTCTTTTTCTGTCAGATCGGTATTTCTGGCATAAAGGGAAAGAATGGTATAACGATTAATGATTTTGTTGAAATAGCACCAGGCCATAATTTCTATAAGGCTGTAACCGCGCTTCATGGGTGAACTGTTATAAAGCTCATCACTGCTTATTACGCCGCTGTAAACCATCCAGTATTCCTGACCATCATCACTGAACAATTGATGGAAAGATAAATGGCTTTCATGCAGATCACTGGTAATACCTTTATACACAATCTCAATCTTGCCGGCCTTGCGCTCGAAGGCGGCATACAGCTTGCGCCCCAGAATATTGAGATCAGCAGGGCTGATAAGGTTGCTGCTGTGTGCCCGCGAACGGGTAAATAACGAAAGAAAACGGTAACTGCCGGTAAACTCACGGATCAGTGCCTTGCGTTCTTCTACTACGCTGCTAATTTTCCACTCGTCCCTTGCGTCCAGTCGCAACAGTTTCCCACTTTCCCAGCCCCATTTATTCACCAACGCCGACATGAGCTCACGCCGCCAGCTATTTTTACGGCGACCACGGTCTTCACTCAGTTGTTCGCCAACCTTGAAATAAAAACTGCGACGCACAAGATCCAGCCGCCGCTCCTGGTTGTACTCGAGCAGGTATTCCTCCACCTTATCCATCATCATCAGGTAGGGATCCAGCGCGTTAATATCCTCCTCGCCCTCATAAACGGCACGCTTGAAGCGTACGCCGAGCAAATCAATCTGCGGATGCTCACTGGCATAGGCTTCCATAAGCAGGATTTTCAATATGGACTTGTAGGGGGAATTGATGCCTTTATAAAGCAACCACAGCGTTGCGCCATAAAATTCTTCAGCACGAATCTCAGCCAGTCCGCCAAAATCAATATGTTCGCGGCTGTGAATATAACGCTTGCGCTTGATGTCCTCGACAAAGCCATCATAATTGGCTTCCTGATCCGGCGGCACCAGCCACCAGAGTGGATAACGCCCGGCCAACAGGACGCTGGTGCGATAGAATTCTTCCAACAACAGATAGTGCAGGGCGCTGCCGCTGCTCTCGCTACTCAAATGGCCGTGCTCACCCTGTTTGAACTGTTGAGCATCCACCAGGAACACCGTGGCTTCCACCGCCATGCTGGCTGCCCATTCCTCAATGGCTGCGGCCTTCATCTGCAATTCATTGATCTGACTGCCATCCAGTTCGCTATCATGAACTACCCAGATATCAAAATCACTTTTGTCACTGTAGGCAATCGTGCCGGTGCTGCCCATGAGGTAGAGGCCGTGGATGTCAAACCGTCGGTAGGCGCGCTTTTTCCATGAGAAACTTTTCGACAACCGGCGCGCCGCCGCCAGCGCTTCTTTGGAGGGCCGATACTCCGGCAGGCCGACCGGGGTATCTTTGGACACATAACCCGGCAGGATAGGGTGGTTAACATGAAACAAGAGTGGTAGTAACTGGATAAAGTCACGCTGGCTGGGGCGCAGATCGGAGTTGACACGCTGCAGTCTTGCCCGATTCAATTTGACAAAACGCTGCTTGATGAGCTTGAAATCCGGCTCATCTGCCTGTCTGTTTTCACATACAACTAATGACTTCATACTGGCCATTTATCGGCGCTTGCAGAGTTTTCTGTACTTTTTGTCCCACTATCGTCAATAAGCGCAACGAACTATTGATTTATATTAAATAAAATTCAGTCCTGTGCCGATATACTTTCACAAACAAGATCACGGATTGCCAGGGTATATTTCCAACCATGTTCACACAACTTTCACAGCAACAACTTCAAGCCATCATGCAAACCTGCCCCCAGGCTATGCTGCTGGTCGATGAGACAGGCCTTGCCCGCTGGATGAATGATTTGCTAGCCGAAATACTGGGCGAGCAGGCTGCACTGCTACTCGATCGAGGCATCGAAGATGTCCCTGAGCCACTACAAAGCCTGTTCATCGAAAATTCGACCGTCCATCTGGCGGCGGCAAACGACTATGACGAAGATCGGTGGTTGCTCGCGTCAACCCGCTCATTGGGTGAAAACGCCGGTTTCATGCAGTTTTTCACCGACATCAGCGCCATTCAACAACTTGTGCAGGAACGCGACCATCTCGCCAACGAACTGGAGGAATATATCCTGGTCGACCGGCAAAGCGGCATGCCCAACCGTCGCGCCCTGTATCAAAGCCTGGAGTCCCAGGTATCACGCAGCCGCCGCTACCACAATCCGCTGTCGGTCATTCTCATGCGTCTGAATAACCTTGATGACTATATCAGCGCCACACAGAATAAAAACCCGGCCTCCCTGTTCATCTCCCTGCGTTATATGCTCAACGACCAGTTGCGTTGGGCCGACATCATTGGCCGCCTGGACGAGAACGAATTGCTCATGGTGCTGCCGGAAACACATGTCGATGATGCCCTCACACTGGCGCAAAAAGTGAGCCACCGTATCGAGGCGCTGGATCTGCCTGAACTCGAAACCAGCCCCGGCCTGGAAAACTTCCAGCTCGACACTCACTTTGGTGTCGCAGAGTGGCGCAAGGGTGATGATGTTGGCTTGCTTATGACCCGCATTCGCACACAAATGGAACAGGAACTGCTGCCCCAGGTCTGACTGCTTTTCTTAACACTATCGCGTTATAATGCCCGGCATTACCAACTACGACTTTATTCTGGGGCATTATGGAAAACCGATGGCGCGATGCGGATGCGGCGGCTTGTGCAGGCGATTTACTACAACTTCGAATCTATACTTCACGGCTGCTGGGCCAGGATCCCGATCTGGTGCTCCATGGCGGCGGCAACACCTCGGTCAAAATCAGGCAGCCCAACTTTTTCGGTGAAACCGAAGACCTGCTCTATGTAAAAGGCAGTGGCTGGGATCTGGCCACTATCGAAGCCGCCGGTTTTCCGGCCGTGAAAATGGACACCCTGCTGAAAATGGCTCGGCTTGAACAACTGAGTGATACCGACATGGTGCGCCTGCAACGCACCGCTATGATCGACCCCGGTGCTCCCAACCCTTCGGTTGAGGCGATTCTTCACGCCCTGATTCCTTTTGTTTTCGTCGATCACACCCACGCCGACGCGGTCGTCACTCTCAGCAACACGCCCAATGGTGAACAGCTGCTGCACGAACTCTACGGTGAGCGCATGCTCATCCTGCCTTATGTTATGCCCGGCTTCATTCTCGCCAAAGACATTTACCAGCGCACCCGAGACCTCGACTGGTCTCAGTATGACGGCATCATTCTGTTGCATCACGGCGTTTTCAGTTTTGCCGATGATGCCAAAACCAGTTATGAACGCATGATTGAAATCGTCGCCAAAGCTGAGGCGTATATTGAAGAGCAGAATGCTACACTCAAGCCAGGCACAAATGTTGAAGCACTCTGTAGCGAACAGCAGCTTCTGAGCCTGGCGGCTGTCCGTCGTCGCGTCTCCCGTATTCGCGGACAGGCCAGCCTCTGTCGGCTCTCACAGGACCCCCTTTCGCTGAATTTTTCCCGGCAACAAAATCTGACCCGGATCGCCCGCCAGGGTCCACTGACGCCCGACCATGTGATTCGCACCAAACGCATCCCGGCCTTGCTCGATGAGGATCCGGTGACTGCGATTGACGACTTTGCCGATCAATACCGGCAGTATTTCGAAAAAAATAAAAGCGAAGGGCTGACCTGTCTCAATCCTGCGCCCTGCTGGGCCGTATGGCCGGGGATTGGCACGCTGAAGTTTGCTAATACAGTTAGCGCACTCGGCATCATCGACGACATCAACCAGCACACCATGAAAGGCATCCTCCAGGCGGAAAAACTGGGCGGTTGGCGCGCGCTGCCGGAGAAGGATATTTTCGAGCTGGAATACTGGGAACTGGAACAGGCCAAACTGAAAAAAACCGGACAGGCCGCTGCTCTGCAGGGCAAAATCGCCCTGGTCACCGGCGCCGCCAGCGGCATTGGCAAAGCCTGCGTGGAATCCCTGCTGGCGCAGGGCGCGGTGGTGGCGGCGCTGGATATCAACCCGGCAATTGAAACCCTGTTTGACTCCCCCTCCGTGGTTGGCATAGCCTGCGATGTCAGTGACCGCTCACACATCCAGTCCGCATTGCAACGCCTGATCAGCCGCTTTGGCGGCCTGGATATTCTGCTCAGCAATGCCGGCACCTTTCCTTTAAGCGCCCGCATCGAAGATCTTGACGATGCGAACTGGGACAAAAGCATCGCCATCAATCTCTCCAGTCACCAACGCGTACTCAGCGCCTGCATCCCCTTCCTCAAACAAGGCGTCGATCCGGCGGTGATTTTTGTTGCCTCGAAAAACGTACCCGCTCCCGGTCCCGGTGCCTCCAGCTATTCCGTCGCCAAAGCCGGTATGACCCAGCTTGCCCGCGTCGCCGCCCTGGAACTGGCAGGAGACGGAATCCGCGTCAACATCCTGCATCCGGATGCGGTCTTCGACACGGCCATCTGGACCGATGAAGTACTGGAAAAACGCGCCCGCCACTACAACCTCAGCGTGCAGGAATACAAAACCAAAAATCTGCTCAAAACCGAAGTCCGCTCAAAAGACGTGGCCGATCTGGCTTGCGCCCTCGCCAGCCCGCTATTCGCCAAAACCACCGGCGCTCAGATCCCGGTTGACGGGGGCAATGACCGCGTAATTTAATCTCTCCGGGTTTGATTCCCGATGGCTTGCCATGATTAATATTTACCTTGTTCCCGCACGGGCGTGGGAACAGGGTAAATATATCAAACGCTATCTGTACACTCACAAGCACTGATAGCGTTTTCAACTACATGACAAGCATGGATCTTTGAAGCAAGAACTTTTATTCTTTTTTATACTCCGAACACACATATAGTTGTGTTCTAATACTATCTCAAACATCGCATATCAACCTGGCTGATGCATCTTTTTATACATCGAGCCAGACAAGCTGCATATCCATCATATGGAAACTACATGACAACCTGCTGCTGGAAATATTCGCTTCAAACACCAAGGCACTGAAAATTATGTCGTCCCGAAAATCCCGTTTAATCCGCCGCCTGCTGGTAGTGCTGGGTCTGGTTATTGTCGTTTATGGCGGCGTGATCGGCTTCAGCCGTTATATGGGCGCCAAGTTTCTGGATGCCATGGCCGATATGCCTCGACCACCGGTAAGCGTGTCAGTCGCAAAGGCTGGAATCATGATCTGGCCACAGACGCTATCGGCGGTGGCTTCGCTGAAATCAATTCAGGGCGCGTCGCTTTCGCCTCAATCTGCCGGCACGGTAACCGGGCTGTTTTTTGATTCCGGCGATCTTGTCAAAAAAGGTCAGTTGTTGCTGCAACTCAATGACAATGTAGCCCGCGCGCAACTGGCCTCCGCCCAGGCCAGACTAATCAATGCCAGGCTGGTGCGTGATCGACAACAGGATCTCATCAAGCGCCACGCCATTAGCCAGGCTTCACTCGATCAGGCGGTGGCTGACTTCCGCGAAGCGAAGGCGGCAGTTCAGCAGGCGCAGGCGGTACTCACCGATCTGCAACTGCGAGCGCCGTTTGACGGTCACCTGGGGATAAGAGAAGTAGCGCTGGGCCAATACGTGGCGCCCGGCACAATCGTCACCAGCATTGAACAATGGAACCCGCTACGACTTATTTTTTCTCTACCACAACATGACATCATGCGCATTAAAATCGGTGATCCGGTTCATCTGCTGGTACAGGGTCTTAATAAGAAAGGTTTCGACGGCAAGGTCAATGCCATCGATGCCAGTGTCGATGCCCGAACCCGCGATATTCAGATTGAAGCCAGAATCGACAACCCGAATGAACGTCTGCGTTCCGGCATGTACGGTGTGGTCCAGGTTATTCTCAAACAGGACCAGCAAACACTGGCCGTACCGCAAACCGCGATCACCTTCAAAAGTTATGGTGCCTATCTCTATGTTATCGAACACAAGCAGGATGCCGATGTGGCGATAGCGCGCAGCGTACAGACGGGCCGTCACCATCAGGGTTACGTTGCCATTACCCAGGGGCTTAAGGCGGGTGAGCGGGTGGTCATTGCCGGCCAGGTAAAACTGCATAACGGCGCCAGGGTGCAAATCGTCCCGGCACCAAAAGCGTTGCTGCATCCATCAATGGAGAATAAACAGGGGCTAAATCCTTGAGCGCACAACCAGGCCAGGCCCGCTGGACCGATCTTTTTATCCGCAAGCCGGTTCTGGCCATTGCCCTGTCTGCGCTTATCGCCATACTGGGAGGCTATGGCTTGAGTTCGCTGACGGTGCGTGAATATCCAAAACTGGTTTCCACCAGCATCAGTGTCAATACCGCTTACCCCGGTGCCAGTCCACAAACCATACAAAGTTATATCACCGAACCCTTGAGCCGGGTGCTGGGCAGCGTCCCCGGCCTGAACTATCTGACCTCCAGCAGCAGTCAGGGGCAATCCTCCATCACCCTCAATATGCGCCTTAACACCAATCCCGATGCTGCTCTGGCGCAGACCCTGACCAAGATCAAACAGATCGAACCCCAATTGCCCAAGGATAGTTTCCCACCCAGCGTCAACGCCTCTTCCGGGCATCGCACGGCCTTGATGTACATTGCCTTTTACAGCCCGAATGACAGCATGCGCACACCGCAGATTGTCGACTATGTGGTGCGCAACGTGCAGCCAAGAATACAAACCGTGGCCGGCGTCGCCGAAGCCCAGATCGTGCCGCCGAGTATATCCGGTGGCAACGGCAATAATCAGGCGGTCCGAATCTGGCTCAATCCGGCGAAGATGGCCGCCCGCCAGGTTACCGCGACCGATGTACGCAATGCGCTGGCCGCGCAAAATATTGTTGCGGCCATCGGCAAGACAAAAGGCCCCGTGATCTCCATTCCGCTGACCAGCAATCTGGAATTAAGTCGACCGGCACAGTTTAAAAAACTGGTAGTCACCACGGTCGCCAATAAACCCATTTACCTTGAAGATATCGCCCGCGTGGAAATGGGTGCAGAAAACTATGACTCGCGTTTTTATTTCGACGGTCATTTATCGGTCGCTATCGGTATTCAGACCACCCCCTCGGCCAATGCACTCGACACCGCTCTGGGGGTCAGCAAACAGATCGAGGCGCTACGCAAACAACTGCCGCCGGGACTGGCTATAGGCCTGCCCTACAATGCGGCCACGTTTATCGACTCGTCGATCCACGAGGTAGTAACCACCATCAGCATCACGCTGGCTGTGGTCATGCTGGTGATCTACCTGTTTCTGGGATCTTTTCGCGGTCTGCTGATCCCGGGCATTGCCATCCCCCTGTCGCTGGCCGGAGCCGGGTTTTTCATGTTTCTCAGCGGCTATTCCTATAACCTGATTACCCTGCTGGCATTTGTTCTGGCCATCGGCCTGGTGGTAGATGACGCTATTGTGGTGGTGGAAAATGTTCATCGGCATATCGATGCGGGCCGCTCGGGCTTCCAGGCAGCCGTCCTCTCGGCACGGGAACTGACCATGCCCGTCATCGTCATGTCCACCACCCTGGTAGCCGTATTCCTGCCGGTTATTTTTACCGGTGGTCTGACCGGCATTCTGTTCAGCGAATTTGCCCTGACCATTATTTTCGCGGTCCTGGTTTCCATGGTGGTGGCCCTGACCCTGTCGCCGGTCATGAGTGGCCATTTTCTGCGCCACACTCCCCGACAAGGCCTGGCCTATGTTCTTGAGCGCGCCTACAACCGGCTCAATCACGCTTTTGACCGCAGCCTGCACGGGTTTCTGGAGGTTCCCTCCGCCGGACTGGTATTCATCGCCGCCACCTTGATCGCGGTCGTTCTCATGTTCACCTCGGTGCGCCATGAACTGTCGCCACCACAAAACAGCGATGTCATCTTTACCGTCAACAACGTCCAGCCCGATGCGTCTCCAGGCTATATCAAGCTCTATGCCCGAAAGGTGCTGGACGTGCTGAACAGCCTGCCTGAAAAAGCGCATTCCTTCATGGTCACAGGCTTTACCCCCGCCGGGGCAGGCAGCAACGGCTTTTTTGCCGGGGTTACGCTCAAATCAGGGGATCCGCACGAGCGGACAGCCGAACAGATAAAACCCAAACTTCAGGCGGCGCTGAACCAGATCGCCGGTATCCAGGGCGCCGCGTTTACGCCACCGCCGCTACCGGGTTCAGCCGGACTGTTTCCTATTGATTTTGTGATTACCAGCGATGGCTCATTTAATACCCTGGAACAGATTGCCCAGGAGGTACTGACCGACGCACGTAAAAGCGGCAAGTTTATGTTTATTCAGAAAAACCTGAAAATAGATCAGCCGCAGTACGATATTCGCATCAACCGCAAGATCGCTGCCGACCTCGGCATTAGCATGCGCGAGATTGCCAGCAACCTGCAAACCCTGCTCTCCGGCGCCTATGTCAATCGATTTACCCGCAAAGGCTACGCCTATCAGGTGATACCGCAGGTATCAATGAGCCACCGCGCGACCCGCGAAGCGCTTGAGAAGATTTACCTGCGTAGCGCCAGCGGCCAGATGGTGCCACTGTCTACCCTGGTAACGTTTAAGACCCAGGTTATCCCGCAAGCACTGCCACAATTCAACCGCCTGAACAGTGTCAGTCTGCAAGGTGTGCAGTTTCCAGGGGTTTCTGAAGGCGATGCGCTGGCCTTCTTGAAAGCCGCAACCAAAAAAGCATCGCCGACAGTAACTATCAATTACAGCGGCGCCTCGCGCCAATTCATCGAACAGGGCGATACCTTCATGGTCTCCATTGTGCTGGCGATTGTACTCATCTATCTATTGCTGGCCGCACAATTCAACAGCTTCCGGGACAGTTTAATCATTCTCTTTACCGTGCCCATGTCGGCGGCCGGCGCGCTGTTGCTGATGACGCCGGGGCTGGCCAGCCTCAACATCTACACCCAGATCGCGCTCATTACCCTGGTGGGCCTGATCACCAAGCAAGGCATTCTGGTGGTGCAGTTCGCCAATGATCTGCAACATGATGAAGGTCTGGGCATTCGTGAGGCGGTGGAAAAGGCTGCCAGTATCCGCCTGCGGCCGGTGCTCATGACCACCCTGGCCATGGTGCTGGGCGTGATCCCGCTGATCATCGCAAGCGGCTCAAGCGCCCCGCCGCGTAACCAGCTCGGTATCGTGATTGCAGGCGGACTGGGTATCGGTGCCTTTTTCAGCCTGTATATCGTGCCATTGATGTATTTGTACCTGGCCCGTGACGCCACAGCCATGCACAAAACCGAAGATCAGCAACGCCGCGATCTCGAAACACTGGCAACAGAGAAGCAGGCTAAATAGCGGTTTCAAACCCCATGCACGTTAGAATAACCGCCGCTCATTAATCATTACCGCTCGTACTGAGTCTCGTTCGATGAAACTCACGACAGGCTTCGGCTTCGCTCGGGAGAGCTTTGTCGAAGAAAGTTAGATACGGGGATGAAGCAGAAAAAAGAGAGAAGCTTTAATCCGGGATGACTGGAAAAAAATATCCCGATTAGCTTAAAGCAGCACGGGCCACCCTTCGACTTCGCTCAGGGCGAACGGATTTAAAGGAACCACCGTTCGTCCTGAGCAAAGTCGAAGGATGCTCGTCGAAGGAACCACCGTTCGTCCTGAGCAAAGTCGAAGGAGGCTCGTCGAAGGGAACCACCGTTCGTCCTGAGCAAGGTCGAAGAATGCTCGTCGAAGGAACCACCGTTCGTCCTGAGCAAAGTCGAAGGAGGCTCGTCGAAGGGAGCCACCGTTCGTCCTGAGCAAGGTCGAAGGAGGCTCGTCGAAGGAACCACCGTTCGTCCTGAGCAAAGTCGAAGGATGCTCGTCGAAGGGAGCCACCGTTCGTCCTGAGCAAAGTCGAAGGATGCTCGTCGAAGGAACCACCGTTCGTCCTGAGCAAGGTCGAAGGATGCTCGTCGAAGGGAGCCACCGTTCGTCCTGAGCAAGGTCGAAGGAGGCTCGTCGAAGGAACCACCGTTCGTCCTGAGCAAAGTCGAAGGATGCTCGTCGAAGGGAGCCACCGTTCGTCCTGAGCAAGGTCGAAGGATGCTCGTCGAAGGAACCACCATTCGTCCTGAGCAAAGTCGAAGGAGGCTCGTCGAAGGAACCACCGTTCGTCCTCACCCGGCTATCCGATCAAATTCCGTCTTTCATCCGCGTGACGAAGACGGGCGAGACGGGTTTTCTTTGTCTCTCGACTATTTTCTGCAAGAGACTTTATTTTAGCCTGACTTCTTTTCCTCTTCCTGAGCCATCAGGAACGCGTCGGCGGAATCGCCCATGTAACGGCGCAACACACGCGGATCGGTCTCTCTCAAATCCACCATGATCAGGCCATCAATGGCATCATTAAAATCTTTATCCACGTTGAAGGCCAGCAGGTGACCGCCCATTTTCAGGTACTGCTTGATCAGGATGGGCACGCCTTTGCCATCCGGTTCCAACTGCGCCAGTAACTCCGAGACATCATCCACACCACGGGATTGGCGGGCAGCATCCTCACAGACTTTTTTCAGACTTTTTTGCTGACGAAAAGGCCGCCGCGGTTTCACCAGTCGCCCCAGATTGGGCAGGGAATGATTGACCTTGAGAAACTCCACCAGCAGTTGTTGCGAGTGATTCTGGTAATCATTGCTGATACTGACCGGGCCGAACAATATACGATAACGGGGATGCTGCACCACATACTGGCCAATACCTTTCCATAACAGCATCAGCGGTGCAAAACTGCGCTGATATTCCTGTCGGACAAAGGAACGCCCCAACTCCAGCGCCGGGCTGATGGTATTCAGGAGTTTTCGCCGATAGCGAAACAACGACTGGGTATACAGCCCCTTCTTGCCGAAGCGGGCAAGAATGTTGTCCGATTCCCCCAGACGGTAAGCGCCGACCACCTCGCAGCTTTGCGGACGCCAGACGAACAGGTGGATGTAGTAGCTGTCATAGAGATCAATATCCAGCGACTTGCCGGTACCCTCGCCGTTGGCACGAAAGGTTGCCTCACGCAGGCGGCCAATCTCGTTTAGCAGGCGGGGAATCTGGCGAGAGTGAGCGTAATAAACCACAAACTCGCCGTTTTCGAGCAGACATTGTTTGTTCGGCAACGCCGCTACCTCCGCCTCCAGCACCTCGGCAGATTCCGGCTCGGCAACTGGCTGCCAGTGCATTTCTGATTCAGATGTTTTGCCTACTTGAATGGCCGCCCCGGACTGCCCACGATGCAGCATTTCGGTACGCAAACGCAAATAGTCCGTGATTGCGGTAACGTCCTTCTTGAAACCACTCAGACGTTTTTCGCTAATGACGTCACCCACACGCACCACCAGAGTTTGCCCGCCTTTGTTGATCATCTCGCGCGGCAGCAGGGCGGTGCGCAGACGCGGATGCAGGAAACCGGCCAACTGGAACATGGCACCATTGCGGCCTTCGAAAAATACGGGGAGAACCGGGGCCTTGCTGCGGCGAACGATACGTCCGATACTGGAATGCCAGACCGGATCCGTGACCGTGCGACGGCGCAGATCCAGATGGGCCACTTCACCCGCCGGAAAAACGACCAGCACACCGCCCTTGTCGACCCAACGCATCGCCTCTTTCATCGGCGACATATTACGCTGCGTGGCACCTCGGCCACTGAGCACATCGACACCAATAAACAGATCGCTGATCTCGGGGATACGCTGGAGTAAACCATTGGCCAGAATTTTTACATCGTTACGCAGGCAGCGAAGCATGGCCGCCATGATTACGCCTTCAATCGCGCCAAAGGGGTGATTGGCCACAATGATCAGGCCACCCTCACGCGGAATGCGCGTTAGCCCCTGATCGGCTACGTGGTAATCAATATTGAAAAGCTCCAGAACTATGCGGAGAAAATCCCGGTCATCCCTGGTTTCAGGCAACCTGGCATATAGACGATTAAGATGGTCCAGGTAACATGCCTTTTCCATCATACTTTCAAGTAAGCCGCCCAGGCGGTGCCTGACACCATAACCTCGCGTCCCCGCCAGAACACCATTGAGCTTAAAGGGCTGGCTGCTTGTCACCCGCGTCATCTGACTCATAAACAATCCCCACTGGATGAGTAAACTGAAGTTAAGTCTAGAGGTGAAAAATGACATTTTATTGAACGAATAAAGACACGCATATGACAATTTGGTCAATAAATATTCACAAATCTGTTACATGGTGGTCATAAGAAACAGGCAAGGTGGCCTCGTGTTAAGGCGCCAGAGAGTTGTCGATATGTCATTATTCAAACAACGAGCAGTCTTTATATCCGATACACACCTCGGCACACGCGATGCCCAGAGCGAGTATTTACTCGATTTTCTGCGCAATACTGAGTGCGAATACCTCTATCTGCTTGGCGATATCATTGATATATGGAAGTTGCGTTCCGGTTGGCATTGGCCACAGATCAACAATGATTTGCTGCAAGTGGTGTTTAAAAAAGCACGTACCGGCACCCAGGTCATTTACATTCCCGGCAATCACGATGAAATGTTGCGCAAGTATGCGGGCAGTAATTTTAATGGTATCCGGATACAACTGAACGCGATACATGAAACCGCCGATGGCCGTCGCCTGTTGCTCATTCACGGAGACGAATTTGATAGCGTAGTCGCCAGCAATCAATGGCTGGCGCATATTGGCAGCTGGGCCTATGATGCTTTGCTCTGGCTGAATCGCCACTTCAATAACCTGCGCCGCCGCATGGGCTTTCCCTACTGGTCACTCTCTCACTACCTGAAACACAAGGTTAAAAACGCGGTGAACTTTATCAGCAGCTTCGAGCAGGCGCTGGTGCGCGAAGCTCGTCAACGCGGAGTAGAAGGCATTGTCTGCGGACATATCCATCATGCGGCCATGGAAGATATGGAGGATGGCATCACCTACGCCAACTCCGGTGACTGGGTAGAAAACTGTACGGCCCTGACTGAAGATGAGCATGGCCAGCTGCGTATTATCCACTGGCTGGAGGAAAGTGCTTCGCTTTTGACAGGAGAGCGAGAATGGAGCCCTATGGATATACCGGAAGATAGCGGGGGAACAGATATACTAAATAGCGCTTATTCTAGTGGCCCGGAATTAAAGGAGCCGATTGAATATATTATCGATCTGATCGATGCTCCAGTGAATGAGTCAAATTAGGTAAACCACGGCCTCTAGCGGTGAGACTCAAACAGGTTCTGCCGTTATTGAAATACCGGTAGGGTGGGCACGATTTTTGTGCTCCACAGGCACTTCCTTCAGTCGCCCACGCGGAGAGCCTCAAGGCTCCGTCTCACATTTTAATACCCAAAAACAAAGACATGGGCACAAAAATCGTGCCCACCCTACAAAGGCGGCATGAATTGACCAGGAACAAGAAAACCGAAAACCATCGTCCCTTTCAGGGGACTTCATTATGCCACCGGCTCTGCAGGTGGTGGTTGATTAATCTCAGCGAATTTCCACTGCAGGCATGGCGAGTCGTTCGACCTGTTCACGCAGGCTGTAAAGTTGTTCTTCCCAGTAACGCGGCGTATTGAACCAGGGAAAGGCATACGGGAAAGCAGGATCGTGCCAACGCCTTGCCAACCAGGCGCTGTAGTGCAACATGCGTAGCGCACGCAAGGGTTCAATCAGTTGTAATTCCAGCGGATCAAAATCAAAAAAAGTAGTATAGCCTTCCAGAATCTGACGCATCTGGATACTCATCTGTTCCTGGCTGCCACTGAGCAGCATCCATAAATCCTGAATAGCCGGACCACTGAGACAGTCATCCAGATCCACAAAATGGGGGCCATTATCGGTCCAGAGGATATTGCCGGGGTGGCAATCGCCGTGCAAGCGTAACTCCCGTAAGGGAACCAGGGCTTCCCAGGTGTTCTCAATTTGAGTCAACACCTCTTCAGCGGCAAGGCGGTAGTTATGCAGGATTTCGGCGGGTATAAAATTATTTTCCAACAGATAATCCAGCGCCTCACGACCGAAACGCTGGGTAGTCAGGCGCGGACGATGGGCAAAACGACGACTGTTGCCCAGCGCATGGATACGGCCAAGAAAACGCCCCAACTGGCGCAAATGCTCAGGATCATCCAGTTCCGGCGAACGACCGCCGCGACGGGGAAACAAGGCAAAACGATAACCCTGATAATAATGCAGGGTATCGTCATGAGCATCCGGCAAAGGCGCCACAACCGGGATTTCCGCCGCCGCCAGCTCCAGGCTGAAATCGTGTTCTTCAAGAATAGCCTCATCTTTCCAGCGCCCGGGCCGATAGAATTTGCCAATAATGAACCCACCATCGTCAAGGCCAATTTGATAGACCCGATTTTCATAACTATTCAGTGCCAGCAGACTGCCACTGGTCTGGTAATCGTGGGCGTCCACCGCATCGAGAATAACGTCCGGGGTCAAATCTGCATAGGGTAAAGATTTATCGGTCATTCGATTTCCTGTGGTCATTCATCGTGTTAAATTAAACAGCCCTAGTATGACAAATAAACTCGCAAGGTTACGATTAATATGCCCAACCCCCTGCTCGAAATGTCCGGCCTGCCACCGTTTTCCAGAATTAAACCTGAACACGTCGAACCCGCTATCGATAGTCTGCTGGATGAGATCCGCGAAACCGTAAACCAGCGCCTAAATAGTTATGCAGATCGCTATAGCTGGGACAACCTGATTCAACCATTGGAAGATATGGATGACCGGCTAAGTCGGGCCTGGTCACCGGTGAGCCACATGAACTCGGTGGTCAACAACGATGCGCTACGCAAAGCCTACAATACCTGCTTGCCGAAGCTCAGCGAATATGCCACAGAAATGGGCCAGAATCGGCAGCTCTATGAAGCGTACAAATTCATAAAGGATCGTGCCGACTTCACCGAGCTGGATGTGGCACAGCAGAAAATTATCGACAACGCCCTGCGTGACTTCCACCTGTCCGGCGTAGATCTGTCCGAGGAAAAGAAAAACCGCTACCGTGAAATTCGTCAACGCCTGTCACAACTAACCACCCGTTACGAAGAAAATGTGCTGGATGCCACCCAGGCCTGGAACATCCTGATTGAAAAGGAATCCCGCCTGGCCGGGCTGCCGGATTCCGCCCGCGCCATGGCCAAACAAGCAGCCGAACAAAAAGAGAAAACCGGCTGGCTGTTCACACTGGACTTCCCTTCTTACTACGCAGTAATCACCTATGCCGATGATCGCAGCCTGCGAGAGGAAATCCATCATGCTTATGTAACCCGCGCCTCGGATCAGTTTCCTCTCCAGGGAGCTGAAATCAACAAATGGGACAACGCGGAGGTCATGGACGAGATCCTCGCCCTGCGTCACGAATCTGCTCAACTTCTGGGCTACCCGAACTATGCTGAGCGTTCGCTGGTAACCAAGATGGCCGATTCGCCTCAACGGGTGATCGGTTTCCTGCATGATCTAGCGCAACGCGCCAAACCGGTAGCGGAAAAAGAATTGCAGGCGTTGCAGGACTTCGCCCGCGAGCACTACGATATAAGTGAACTACAGCCCTGGGACATAGCCTGTTACTCGGAAAAGCTGCGCCAGCATACCTTTGACATCAGCCAGGAAGAGCTGAAGCCCTATTTTCCGGAAACGCGCGTCATCCCCGGCATGTTTGAAGTAGTGAAGCGACTTTACGGTCTGAGCATTCAGGAAGTTGAAGGTGTCGATAGCTGGCACAAAGATGTTCGTTTTTTTGACATTTATGATGAAGATAATGAGCTGCGGGGCCAGTTCTATCTGGATCTCTACGCGCGCGAGAACAAGCGCGGCGGCGCCTGGATGGATGACTGCATCGATCGCAAACGCAATCCCGACAGCAGTGTACAAACACCCGTTGCCTATCTGACCTGCAATTTGACACCCCCCATCAATGGTGAGCCTGCGCAGTTCACTCACGATGAAGTCATTACCCTGTTTCATGAATTCGGCCACGGCCTGCATCATATGCTGACCCGGATAGACCATCTTGGCGTTTCCGGCATCAGTGGCGTGGCCTGGGATGCGGTGGAACTGCCCAGTCAGTTCATGGAAAACTGGTGCTGGGAAAAAGACGCGCTGAATTTAATCTGTGGCCATGTCAAAACCGGTGATCCCCTGCCTGATGCGCTGTTCAATAAAATGTATGCGGCAAAGAATTTTCAGTCCGGCATGCAAATGCTGCGACAACTGGAGTTTTCCCTGTTCGATTTTCATCTGCATCTTGAATATGATCCAGCAGATAAATCAGCGCGGGCACAACGGGTGCAGAAAATGATCGACAAGGTACGTGCTGACATTGCGGTTATCCAGCCTGCGCCCTATAACCGGTTTCAAAACAGCTTTTCACATATCTTTGCGGGAGGCTATGCGGCGGGTTACTACAGTTACAAGTGGGCGGAAGTGCTATCGGCAGACGCCTTTTCACTATTTGAAGAAAAGGGTATTTTTGATCCCGCCAGCGGTCGCAAATTCCTGCACACTATTCTCGAACAAGGTGGCAGCAAAGAACCGATGGAACTGTTTATAGACTTCCGCGGCAGAGAACCAGAAATTAATGCTCTCCTGCGCCATAGCGGAATTGCAGAATAACAAAACCGGATTCAAGGACAGACACATGACATCGAAAACGAGCATTTTATTTTTATCGCTAATGCTGTTCGTACCCCAGCTATGGGCAGATAGTCTCTACGTAACGGATCGCATCTTGCTCGGCGTGCATGAAAGCGCGAGCAAGGACAGTCCGCTGCTACAATCGGTACCCAGCGGCACCTCATTAGAAATTCTGGCCGAAGACAAGCATTTCAAAAAAGTCCGCCTGCCAAATGGCACCCAGGGTTGGGTCGATGCCGCCTTTCTGGTCAGTGAACAACCCGCGCCGGCACAATATGATATTTTATTAGCCAAACATAAAAGAATACAGAAACAACTCGCCGCGCTGCAGCAAAAATTGAAAAAAACTGAACGTAAACTCCAGATACGTCAGGATCAGGTTTCTAACGCCAAGACATCCATGCAGGAGCTGAAGAAAGAAATCAAAGGCAAACAGCCAACCGTGGCGGCCATCAAAGAAGAGCTTAAACTCAAATCGGCAGAAGCTGAAATAGAACAACTGAAGATCAAAATCAGCCAACTCAGCTCGCGCAAACAAGCAAAAACAGATGCCCGCAGCGAGCAGGCAAACTCTGTTGCCACAAAAAAAGAACTGGCCGAGCTGCGTACCCGTATCGACATGGCCTTGCGCAGTCTGCAGGGAAAAGAACCGCTCAGCGCCAAAGAAATACTCAATGAACCACCGGGATTACCCGACTGGTTCTGGGGAGTGATGCTGTTGTTTTTAATCACGGGCTTCGCCACGGGCATCGCCATCATGGACTATCGCAATCGTAAACGTCACGGCGGCTTTCGAATTTAATGAAATATAACGATCTTCGAGACTTCATCCGCCTGCTGGAAAAAAAAGGCCAGCTCAAACGCATCAGCCAGCCGGTCGATCCTTTTCTGGAAATGACCGAGATCTGCGATCGCACCCTGCGCGCCGGCGGTCCGGCCCTGCTGTTTGAAAACCCGCGAGGCTCAGAAGTGCCGGTACTGGCTAACCTGTTCGGCACCGCTGAACGCGTCGCCATGGGCATGGGCGAAGAATCAGTTGAAGCACTGCGCGAGGTGGGCAAGCTGCTGGCCTACCTCAAGGAACCGGAACCACCAAAAGGCATGAAGGATGCCTGGCAAAAACTGCCGATTTTCAAGCAGGTGCTGAACATGTCGCCCAACGTGGTGAAAAAGGCTGCCTGCCAGGAAGAAATATTCGAGGGCGAAGATGTCGACCTGGGCAAACTGCCGATCCAGACCTGCTGGCCGGGAGATGCCGGCCCCCTGATTACCTGGGCACTGGTCGTAACCCGTGGTCCACACAAGGAACGGCAGAATCTGGGCATCTACCGTCAACAGGTGATCGGACGCAACAAGGTCATCATGCGCTGGCTGGCTCATCGTGGCGGTGCGCTGGATTTTCGCGACTGGCAAAAACAACATCCAGGCGAACCGTTCCCGGTAGCCGTGGCCCTGGGGGCCGATCCCGCCACCATTCTGGCTGCCGTAACGCCGGTACCCGACAGCCTGTCCGAATATGCCTTTGCCGGTTTGCTGCGAGGCGCTAAGACCGAGCTGGTAAAATGCCGGGGATCCAATCTACAGGTGCCGGCATCGGCTGAAATCGTGCTGGAAGGTTTTATCTATCCCGATGAAGAAGCGGATGAAGGCCCGTTTGGCGATCATACCGGCTATTACAACGAGACGGATCGTTTCCCTGTCTTCACCATCGAGCGCATCACCCAGCGCAAAAATCCCATTTATCACAGCACCTACACCGGGCGGCCACCGGATGAACCTGCCATCCTGGGTGTGGCGCTGAATGAGGTTTTCGTCCCCATTCTGCAAAAACAGTTTCCCGAAATCACCGATTTTTACCTGCCTCCCGAAGGCTGTTCCTACCGCATGGCCGTGGTCAGCATGAAAAAACAATATCCGGGCCACGCTAAACGCGTCATGCTTGGTGTTTGGTCCTTCCTGCGCCAGTTTATGTATACCAAGTTTGTTATTGTCACCGATGATGATATCAACGTGCGCGACTGGAACGATGTCATCTGGGCCATGACCACGCGCATGGATCCGGCGCGTGATACTACCCTGATTGAAAATACCCCGATAGACTATCTCGATTTCGCCTCGCCGGTATCCGGCCTGGGTTCCAAAATCGGCTTCGACGCAACCAATAAATGGCCGGGTGAAACCACACGTGAATGGGGACAACCGATTGAGATGGATGAAAAAATCAAAGCTCGCATTGATGAAATATGGGATGAGCTGGGTATTTTTTCCTGAACTGGGAAGTTGATGGGTTAGAGCATAAAAATATCTTCGCTGCTGACGGGGGGTTTTTCAACAATCTCAAATTCAAACTGCGAAAAGGTCTGTGTCGAAAGCATTAGCTTAGTTAGCTGCACATAAAAAATCCTGTGTTTCATGCTAATCGCCAATACCGAATTTATATCATAAATGTTGGCTGGCACAATCAGGCAACGCTGCTGTTGCAAAGACACCTGTTTTGGAATCAGCAAGCTACGAAAATAATCTGTGCCCTCGCCACAGCCCGCCAGAGATTTACTGGCTACCGCTACGGCTGAATCGGCAATATTCATAATCCCCATATCAAGCTGGTTTTCCGGGCTGGCACGCAGCCAGCGCACGACCCCAATCTTCCAGCGTGGCGATGTATTATCTGAATCACAATAAGTTACCAACTCACCCACGGCGGTGTGCAGTTTGGGACAGTCCACAGAGCAGTACAAAGCCGCGCCATTGCGGCTGAAATTGCGCTGCCACCAGGGATTGGTTTCATAAGCCCGGTTATGATGACAACGATCTTTTTGTAGCGCCGAACGGTATGCTGCGGCAAAAATCGTCGGCTCTATTTCATCAGATTTTATCCTCAGCTCATCCACCTCGGGTGAAAACGCCTTGCCCAATGAAATATAGTGATGGCCTGCATTAAGACCGGTAGCCATCTCAATACGGGCTTCGCTGATATAACGTTCTCCGTTGCGTCTCAGGACCCCCTGCCAGGCATCGGCCAGACGTAACAGCATATCGCGCTGACGCCGTTGTTGTATAAGCGAATGGTTGCTATCTTCCAGCTCCAGAAGATTCGCGCGTAAAATGCGTTGCAACTGCATGTCCAGACGCTTCTGCGCTTCGCTGATGTCAACAATATATCCATTTTCAGCCTGCCACTCTATTTCGCTACTGACAAAACGCGGAGGGTTTCCTGTATTGGCATCCAGGCAGAACTCACCTTCGCAAACCATATTAGCGGAGGGCAACAATTCACAGTTGCTGGCCCAGGCCGAGAGCAGATAATAAAACTCACGCGCTTCATTTTTCATCAGATGATACGGTTCAGCCAGGGCCAGCAGCACGATGCGTTTGTAGACAAGATCAACGGTATTCGCAATCGGAACGCTGATATCCGGAAAAGGATCATCCACCGTCAGGCTGGCCATCGCGGTATCAGTGGCGTACTGACACAACTGATGCAGCTCAAGCCAGCAATTTTTCGGCTCGGGCATATAGACCAGATAAGCTTCCAGCAATTGCCGGGCAAGATACTGCGAAGAAAAGTAAAGCGCTTCACGTAACAGCATCGCATCATGTTCACGATGCGGGCTAGTGGTCATTGCCAGAGCATTGACCACCAACTTGTAGCCCGTTGCCATACATGCAAGCACATCCTGCAACAGCTGATAACGTTCAAGTGCACGCGAACTCAGGGGAGTATAAGATTTACGCACCTGCTGACTAAGAGTATTGATGAGCTGCTGCACCAAAGGTCGCAAAGTATCCATCAAACAGGCGCGTTCCTGCGACGGATAGCGGCCATTATTCAGGCTATCCAGCTGTTCGATAAACAGCACAGCCGTACGTTGACAATCTGCTGTAGGCAAATCATTCAACCAGCGTTTCAGGCGTTTGACCCGCATATAGGGATGGGGACGGCGATCTGTCTGCATGGGCAGATTTAGAATAGGCAGCGACGCCGAATGTTGCATATTTGTATTAAAATTTAGTTCGGAAATTGACATGGAATCAGGCATATACCGTAGATCGGCAGAAATTGTCCGGGCTTTAATCAAACAGAGGGAATCTTTGGATATTCAACAGCAGAGTCTATTTTTTCCCCTTCACTGTCAAATATTTTACCCCTCCCCATAGCATAATAATATGAGCGCAGATCTTCTGATACCACGAAATAGTACTATAAATTCAATGAGTAAGGGTTGAAGATTAAAAAAAGAGAGATCAGGATACAGGTTTATAAGTTTCTGACATTCATAACCCAATAAAAAGACCTCTCTTATGAACCAAGCTCAAACAATTTTTCATTCTTTTCTGGCGCTCAAGAGCAACTTGAGCAATTGATCCAGCAATTACAGTCAGAACATTATGCGGAAAGTAAACACGGTGAGATTGAAAAATTTATCAACCAGGATGGTCAGGAGATTTTAAGACGACTATTGCAAGCTTGGCTGGATTTAAAAGCATCCAAAGAAGAAAATCAAGGCAGCATCCATTGTACAACGGGAGAAAAATTAAATCATGTCCGCTCAGGAACAAGCAGGGCGCTTACCAGTCTATTTGGTGACATCATCGTCGGCAGAAAGAGCTACCGTCAGAGCTATGAAGCAAGTTTGTTTCCAATGGATGCCCAGCTCAATTTGTCGAATGATAAATACAGTGACGGAATCAGATACCGAGCCTCAAAAGAGGCGCTTAGAGAATCGTTTGATGACGCCATTGAAAGCGTTGGAGAAACAACGGGCGGTTATGTTCCCAAAAGGCAAAGCCTGAATTTAGTCAGGGATGTCGCTCAGGATTTTGAAGATTTTTACCGGAAAAAGCGTTTCATTAAACCAGAAGAGACATCCGATTTGCTGGTTTTAAGCTTTGACGGCAAAGGGATTGTAATGCATCCTGTTATGTGCCTTAGGTGAGCGTCCGCTATCGATCCAGCACCCTCTCGTGACTTTGGATATTGTAGATGCTATGAAGAGCGAAATTGGTTGGAAAATACCGTATTATAAGGGCTCTAATCCTGGGATTATGTAGAGGAGAATACGAGTGGCTAAACCCAATTACGCTTTTGAAAAGCGCCAGAAAGAAATCGCCAAAAAGAAAAAGAAGGAAGAGAAGCGCTTGCAAAAAGCAAGGGTAGACGATAGTGAGCCGCAGGACGTTCAACCTATATCAGGAAACGACGATAAAGCGGTAACAACCGGTGACACATAGAAAAATAATCGAAGTCAATGAATATTAAATACAAAAAGGAAAATACGGCATGAGTACAGGTACAGTAAAGTGGTTCAGCGCGGATAAAGGTTTTGGTTTCATTACTCCAGATGATGGTGGCAAGGATCTGTTTGTTCATCATTCTGAAATCCAAGCTGGAGGTAGCTATGCAACTCTGAGTGATGGTCAGAAAGTGGAGTATGAAGTTGGGCAAGGCCAAAAAGGGCCGTGCGCTAATAAGGTGGTGCCAGTCTAACTCTAGTAATTAAACCGGTTTTCGTAAGCACCAGCACATAACAAGGCGCTTCAACGGACAGTCGAAAGCGTCACGCTTTTTGCAGCCGCAAAAAGTCGCGCCCCTTTCGCCTGCCGCTGAGCTTAGTCGATAGTCTCAGAGAAGGTACCAGGAAAGCCGCGCAGAAGAGCCAAAAGCTCAAGGTGGCGAAAACGGATGGCGCAAGTGGCGGCTGTTTACACTGTACAGGCCCATATTCGTACGGCTGAGTCGATTATGAAGACATCAGACGATAATAACGTCTTGCCTTTTCGTACCCCCATTAGAAATGCCAGCACCCTGTCCTTGGTCGGTTCCAGCACGCACTCCAGACGGCGCAGCACGGTAAAGGGCAAAATAATACGGCCATATTGGGATTGCTTGAAATCACCGCGAAGAAGATCGGCCACAGACCAGATGAAAGCGGCGGTTTGAGAAAAGTTTCGGTATGTTGGGCTTCGCTTTCACTCAGCACCAACCTACCCTTTTACTGCCTGAAGGCGGGGTTTTACCGTTCCCTGTCGATGTGTATATAGTTACTCTGAATCTGGCATCTTATTATTCCCTGTTTTTTTGAAATTGCTTTAACTGTTTTTCCACTTCATCCCAGGGCAGGCGTCTATTTTTCTGGCTCATTTCGGTATAGGCCTGTTCTGCACGTTTATGATGAATAATTTTTTCACTATGCAACCTTTCTATTAACCATAATGTACCATGTATTAATCGTTGCATAAGTTTTCGCATGCTATAATGTCACGTATGAATAGAGCAGAAATACGTAGCACTAAAAGAAAGGAAGTCGTTGAGGCAATTATAGTGCGCGAAGAGCCTGTACATTTGGTT
>UOFZ01000131.1_pt1 | contig 27224 bp, 24 predicted proteins | sample 1989551 | NCBI WGS metagenome assembly UOFZ01 (sample SAMEA4712198, study PRJEB27164) | hydrothermal vent metagenome | biome: marine basaltic hydrothermal vent biome; feature: marine hydrothermal vent; material: mineral | place: Pacific Ocean | collected 2011-06-14/2011-07-23 | depth 1691 m
CGAGACGTTTTGGTGTCACGCATCTGGCTTTGTTTGGTTCAACCGTTCGAGATCAAGCCCGACCTGATAGCGATGTTGATATTGTTATTGCATTTGATAGACCGGCGACATCGAAAAGTTATTTTGGTGTGCAGTTTCTTTTGGAAGACGAATTAGGTCGTCCCGTTGATCTTGTTACGGAGAAGGCTATGCGGCCCGAATTGCGACCTTATATTGACAGGGAAGCCATCAATGTCTGAACGTGAGTGGCGATTTTATATTGACGACATGATTCGCTTTTCTGAAAATGTTCTGGCTTATACCTCCGCGATGGATCAGGCTATGTTTGTATCATCCGCACTAAATTATGATGCCACATTAAGAAATCTGGAACTGATTGGTGAAGCTGCAACACACATCCCGATTACTATCCGTGAAGCGAATGTATCCATTTCCTGGCGAATGATTATTGCAACACGTAATCGATTAATACACGGATATTTGGGAATCGATGATGATACCTTGTGGAGCATTATCACGGATGAGATTCCTGTTTTATTGTCTGATTTAAAAGAAATAGTTGCCCCCCATAAATTAGATGGCCAGTAAGCTATCAGTAATGGGATTACTCAAACCTTAACATAAGCGGTCGTTTTAGTATTTTAATGCTGAGTTATCCCCACGAATTTTTCAGGTAACTCACTGAAAAACAAGAAATTGATAGACTTTCATGGCGAATTATGATCAAATTTGTTTCGATAAAAAGCAAATGAGACAACGCCATGAAAGCCAGTAAATCATCAAGAGCATATGAACATGATCGCCCATCGCATGCCCTTCTATCAACTCGACTCCCGCCTGACGACATAGATCCCGAAATATTTCTCCTATATCCCGTCGTAATGTCCCAATATATTGATTTCTTGCGGTATTTCGGAACAAATACAATATGATATCTGCAATAATGTTTAACCTGAGCTTGGCTTTGCCACTCTCTCATAATGGCCTCCTATAGAACTTGCCGGTTCAAAGGAGGTCATTATCTTCTCTGCACGACGGAACGGCAGAGCCTATTTGAGTCTCACCGCCAAAGGCGGTGGTTTACCTATGTCGAATTATATGTGCAGCGCGCTTCCATCCACTGCCAGCGCGGCTTCGTGCAGAGCTTCGGAGAAGCTGGGGTGGGCGTGTATAGTGCGGGCCAGATCCTCGGCTGAGGCTGAAAATTCCATCGCCAGCACCGCTTCGGCAATTAACTCGGAAGCATGTGCGCCATAGATATGAACACCAAGAATCGTATCGTTGTGCGCATCGCTAAGAATTTTCACCATGCCTGTTGTGTCGCCTGCCGCATGCGCGCGACCATTGGCAGCAAAGGGAAACACACCGGCGTTAAACGCGATGCCGTCGGCCTGCAACTGCTCGGTGTTCTGCCCTACCCAGGCGACTTCCGGCCAGCTATAGATAACCGAGGGAATCGTGACGTAATTCACCTGCGGCTGTTGACCTGCGATGCGCTCGGCCACGGCCACGCCCTCCGCCGAGGCCTTGTGCGCCAGCATGGGTCCACGCACCACATCGCCGATGGCATACACGCCTGGCAGGTTGCTGCGGCACTCTGCATCCACTTCAATGAAACCGCGTCCGTCGAGTTGCAGGCCCACAGTTTCTGCTCCAATGTCGGTACTATTAGGCCGCCTGCCAGCCGCCACTAGCAGCCGATCCACCTGTAATTTGTGTTCTCCTTCTGCATTCTCCCAGACCACGGTAATCTGCTTGCTCGTCTTTTTTACCGTCTTGAGTCGGGCGCCGAGTTGAAGTTCCAGACCGGAATCAGGTAAGTTCTGCTGCACAGCTTCAGCAATCTGTCGATCTACCTGACGCAGGAAGGTCTCACTGCGAGCCAGTATGGTTGTTTTAGAACCCATGCGGGACCAGACGGTCCCCAGTTCCAGACCAATAACTCCACCACCAAGTACGCCTAGCCGGAGGGGTACTTCGCTAAAAGCCAGGGCACCAGTAGAATCTACGATGCGTTCCCCGTCAAAAGGCGCAATTTCCAGTTCAACTACTGACGAGCCACTGGCAATAATGATATTGTCCGCGCTGATTTCCTGACGTGCTTCCCCACCACCACTTTCGATACGCACACGATGCTCGCCTACCAGACATCCGTGTCCCTTGAGCCAGTCAATCCCGTGTTTGCTGAACAGCAGGGCAATACCGCCCGTGAGCGTCTGCACTACCTGCTGCTTGCGCTGCATCATGGTTGTCAGATCGAGGGACAGATCGCCGATCTGAATTCCGTGGTGAGCAAATTCATGTCGGGCACGATGATAATAGTGGGAACTGTCCAGCAGGGCTTTGGAAGGAATGCAACCGACATTGAGACAGACACCTCCCAGCGAAGGCTCGCCCTGTTCATTCACCCGCTCGTCGATACAGGCCGTTTTCATGCCCAGTTGCGCACAGCGAATCGCCGCCACATAACCACCAGGCCCGCCGCCGATAACGATGACATCATAGTCTGACATGATTTACTCCAATATTCCGCGTGGGCGACCGAAGGAAGTGCCTGTGGTGCACAAAAACCGTGCCCACCCTACTGGGCTTAATTAACGCAGAGGCGCGAAGATCGCAAAGAATTTCAATGTATTGCAGTAATTTCCTTTGTGTCTTAGCGCCTTTGCATTGAAAATAGACAACTTAGATCTCCAGCAACATGCGCGAGGGTTCTTCCAGCGCAGCCTTAATCGCCACCAGGAACAACACGGCATCCTGGCCATCGACGATACGGTGATCGTAGGACAAGGCCAGGTACATCATTGGCCGGATGACTATCTCGCCGTTTTCCACTACGGGTTTGTCTTCTATCTTGTGCATACCCAGGATCGCGCTCTGCGGTGGGTTAAGAATGGGGGTGGACAACAGAGAACCGAAGACACCGCCGTTGGTAATGCTGAAAGTGCCGCCAGTCAGTTCCTGCAGTGACAGTTTGCCCTCTTTCGCTCGCTGGCCAAAATCCCGTATGGCAATTTCAATGTCGGCAAAACTCATGCTGTCGACATCACGCAGAATGGGTACTACCAGTCCACGGGGTGAACCGACAGCAATGCCAAGATCAAAATATCCGTGATAAACAATATCCTCACCGTCGATCGATGCATTCATGACCGGAAACTGTTTCAAGGCCTCCACTACCGCCCGGCAGAAGAAGGACATGAACCCCAGACGGGTTTCATATTTTTTTTCAAAGTCTTGTTTGTATTTTTCCCGCAGCTCCATCACCGCCTTCATATTGACTTCATTAAAGGTGGTAAGAATGGCAGCAGTGTTCTGGGCCTGTTTCAGACGTTCGGCCACCCGTGCCCGCAAACGGCTCATGGGCACGCGTTGTTCCGTGCGATTTCCTGTCACGCTCGGCACAGCTTCGGCCCGAGCGGCTGGCAGCGGCGTATCCTGCTCAAGATAGTCGATAACGTCTGCTTTGGTAATTCGGTTGTCCCGGCCACTGCCTTTGATATGGCCGGGATTTAAATTATGTTCCTGCACCAGTTTGCGCACTGCAGGACTGAGTAGCGGCTGCCCTTCATCGCTCTGTTCGGCGACCGGCCTGTTCTCTGCTGAAGCCGAAACGGGAGCTGCGGCAGCTTTGGGTGCTGGACGCGTGGATTGGGCATCAGTATCAATGACTGCAATCAGTTCGTCACTGACGACCGTCTCACCATCACTGCGTTTTATATCTGCAAGCACGCCTGAGTCAGGCGCGGTGATCTCCAGCACCACCTTGTCGGTTTCCAGATCCACCAGATTTTCATCCCGCCTCACCGGATCACCGGCTTTTTTGTGCCAGTTTATTAATGTGGCATCGGCCACCGACTCGGGCAGGTTGGGAACTTTTACCTCAATCTGCATATTTACCGCCTCCATTACCAGTAATAGTTAATGCGGCATCGACCAGTGCCTGCAATTGCGCAATATGTTTTTTATGATAGCCCACTGCCGGTGAGGCCGATGCCGGCCGACTAATACAGCACAGATTTTGTCCATCAGCCAGGACCCGCTTGAGCAGTGGCTCAATATAAAACCAGGCTCCCTGATTCTGTGGCTCTTCCTGACACCAGGCAATATGATCTGCCTGCTCGTAAGGGGCAAGCGCCTCGCGCAGGGCTTTAGTCGGAAAGGGATAAAGCTGCTCGACCCGGAGGATCGCTATATTTTCTATCGCACGCTTGCTGCGCGTTTCATAAAGATCGTAGAACACTTTGCCCGCACAGATAATCACTCGGCTAACCGATTTTGCCGAAAGCGCATCAGGATCGGCTATCACCGGCTGAAATGCACCCTCACTCAGTTCGCTCAGGCGCGAAGTCGATAACTTGTGCCGCAACAAACTCTTGGGTGTCATCAAAATTAAAGGAACGCGCAACTTGCGCAACATCTGCCGCCGTAACAAATGAAACATCTGTGCCGGTTCACTGGGAACACATACCTGGATATTGTCTTCGGCGCACAACTGCAAATAACGTTCAAGCCGGGCCGATGAATGCTCGGGTCCCTGACCGTCGAAACCATGCGGCAAAAACATTACCAGGCCGCTCAAACGTCCCCACTTTGCTCGGCCCGAGGTAATGAACTGATCGATGACCACCTGGGCGCCATTGGCAAAATCACCAAATTGCGCTTCCCAGATCACCAGTGAATAAGGCGCAGCCGTGCTATAACCATATTCGAAAGCCAGTACCGCCTCTTCCGACAACAGTGAGTCGATAACGATAAAATCCGCCTGTTCTTTTGACAAGTGTTGCAGAGGGGTATAACTGGAACCATCCTGCTGGTCGTGAATAATAGCGTGTCGATGAAAGAAGGTACCACGACCACTGTCCTGCCCTGAAAGCCGTACAGGATAGCCCTCATCCACCAGTGAGGCATAAGCCAGCGTCTCGGCAAAACCCCAGTCCATCAGTAAATCTCCTGCCGCCATCTTGCGCCGCTCATCAAAAATTCGGCGCACTTGTTTATGTACCGTCAATGCCTCCGGCAAATTCAGCATCGCCTCTACCAACGCATTTATTTTTTTCGTATCGATTGCGGTTTTAACCGTTTCATTTTGATCAGCGTTGACATAGGGTTGCCAGTCGACCCAGTAGGGTTTGTCGAAGCTGTCCGTCATAATATCCGGCGCCACCGTCTCGCCGGCATCAAGTTTTGTCCGGTAACGGCTAACCAGCTCGTCTACCTCACTAATGCCCAGCACACCCTGCTCGATCAGCTGCTCCGCGTAAAGCCGACTGACGGGCGAATGCTGACGGATCTTTCGATACATCATAGGCTGGGTTACGGCGGGTTCGTCTGCCTCACTGTGACCATGACGGCGGTAACAGACCAGATCGACAACGACATCCTTGCGATAAACCATACGGAAATCCAGCGCAATGCGCATCACCCGTGCCACCGCCTCGGGATCATCGCCGTTGACGTGCAGGATCGGCGCCTGGATCATGCGCGCCACCTCGGTGCAATAAGTTGTTGAACGAGAGTCAAGCGGATTGCTGGTGGTAAAGCCGATCTGGTTGTTGATGATAATGTGCAGTGTGCCGCCGATGCTGAAACCCCGCGCCTGCGACATATTGAAATTTTCCATTACCACGCCCTGCCCGGAAAAAGCGGCATCGCCATGAATCAACACAGGCAGCACCAGGCCGCCGGTACTGTCTTTGCGCAGGTGTTGACGCGCACGTACGGACCCATCAACAACCGGGCCGATAATCTCCAGATGTGAAGGATTGAACAGCAGGGCCAGATGCACAATGCCGCCCACCGTCTTGATATCAGCGGAAAACCCCTGATGGTATTTCACATCACCGGAGCCTTGATCGTCGGCATTGCCATTGGTTCCCTCAAACTCCTCGAACAGGGAGGCGGGAGATTTGCCCAATATGTTGGTCAGCACGTTTAGACGTCCGCGGTGAGCCATTCCCAATACCACCTCGGTGAGGCCATGCTCGCCAGCCTGATGCAGCAGTTGTTGCAACATAGGGATCAGGGATTCCGCCCCCTCCAGGGAAAATCGCTTTTGCCCCACATAACGAGTGTGCAGATATTTCTCGAACTCACTGGCGGCTACCAGCTGGCCTAACAGCGTTCGCTGCTCGGCCTGCGAAAGTACCTGTCGGCCTTCCTCTCCCTCCAGCCGTTGCTGCAACCAGCGTTTCTGCCGGGTATCGGTGATATGCATGTATTCAACACCGATATGAGCGCAATACGTCCGGCGCAAAATGGCCAGAATCTCCCGCAGACTGGCCGTCGCCGGTCCCACCAGTGAACCGGTATTGAATTGCGTATCCATATCTTCTTCAGCAAGTTTATGGAAGGCGGGATCCAACTCAGGCACTGGATTCTTTTCACGCAGACAAAGGGGATCGATATCGGCATTCTGATGACCACGAAACCGGTAGGCGTTGATCAATTGCAATACCGCAACCTGGCGAACCTCAAACTCGGTGGAAATCGATGATGTCGATGATATGGTAGCTGTCGGTCTTACGAGATGGGCAAACTCGGCACGGATGGCGGCATGATCCGGTTCTTCACCTGGAGCGGCCTGTTGTAACTCTTGAAAAAACAGCCGCCAGTCTTCCGTAACGGCGTCAGGATCACGAAGATACTCAGCATACTGCGCCTCCACGAAAGGTGCGTTGGCGCTGAACAGATAGCTGTTTTCCAATAATTCCTTCATTGGCATCGGGCGCAAACCTTAAATGAATGAAAACCAGATTTATATCATACGCTCGGAAACGTGCAGCCCTACATTTTCCATTCGCGGTCGATTTCATTGAACTGCATCTTGAGGAACTCCATTTGATCGCCCAGGATGCGGCGATTGCGCAGCACCAGATATTCCGCCACATTGGGCACATAGGGAATAGCCAGCAGCGGCATGCCCGCCTCTTCCGGTGTCTTGCTGCCCTTACGGGTATTACAACGCTTGCAGGCCGTAACGACATTGAGCCAGTGATTTTTTCCGCCACGGGAAATCGGTTTGACATGATCACGGGTCAGCAGTGAAACCCTGGAACTCTTACCGCAATAGAGACAAAGATGGTGATCACGACGAAACAGTTCGAGGTTGTTCAGGGGCGGAGCCAGATGCCGCAGGCCACGGCGGTTTTCACCTTTAACCGCAATAATAGAGTTGATTTCAATAATACTGACTTCACCGGTCAGACGGCTGACGCCGCCATGCAGGGAAAACTTGTATTCCCCCGCCGTCCAGGCCACCCGCTCGCTTGCATACAGACAGACTGCCTCCTGCCAGGGAATCCAGTTTATTGGCTGTCCGGTTACATCCAGTCTCAATATCAATGGCAAGTTCATGCTGTTCTCACATCCGTGGTACACGGCGTAACTGCAAGGGTATCTAACTTTTTTGTTATACGCGGAAAAAACCGCTTCTGCTATCTATCTATATATATTTTTTCTATTTATAACGCGATTTTCCCAGTAAAACAAATGCCTGTGAAAGAAGAGTGACAGATGGGCAAAACCAGGCAGCCGACCCGCCGGGATCAGGCTAGAAGCCTTTTGACCGGCCCGAAACTGCGCCGGTGAATCCGGCTCACGCCCAGGCTCTGCAACGCCGCAATATGCATTTTAGTCGGATAGCCCTTGTGCCGTGCCAGACCGTAACCGGGATAGTCCATATCCAGCACCCGCATTTCCTGGTCCCGCGCCACCTTGGCTATAATCGAAGCGGCACTGATCACTTCCACCGTGGCATCGCCCTTGATAATCGCCTCAGACGGACAGTCCAGCTCGGGACAACGATTGCCATCAATCAGCGCCCGGTGGGGAACCAGATGCAGCTGTTCTACCGCCCGTTTCATCGCCAGCAAGCTGGCCTGAAGAATATTGATATTATCGATCTCCTCCACTTCAGCGCGCCCCAAGGCCCAGGCTAGAGCCTTTTCGCGGATTTCAAGCGCCAGTCGCTCGCGCTTTTTCTCACTGATTTTTTTTGAATCCACCAACCCTTCAATCGGCCGATTCGGATCCAGAATCACCGCCGCTGCCACCACCGGCCCGGCTAACGGACCACGCCCCACTTCATCTACCCCGGCAACCCTTTCATCTACTATCAAAACCTTCACCCTGATTCCCTTAATCTATTTGTGCAACAGCTTAGCGCAAAACACCCGCTCTCCCCAACCCATTACAGGCCTGGTCTTGCCCGGTAAACTTATATCATTGATTTATCAGTGTCAGAATGAGAAAATCCCGATTCTTTTGAAGGCGTTCCGGAACGCACCACGCGACCATAATCAAAATCCCCATCATGACAAAACTAAGAACAGCAGTAATCGGCGTCGGTTATCTGGGCAAATTTCACGCCCAGAAATACGCTTCACTGGATGAATCACAACTCGTCGCCGTCTGCGACACCAATCAGGATGTTGCCAACGGCATTGCCGATGAACATGGCATCGAGGTATATCATGACTACCATGAGCTGGCAGGCAAGGTCGATGCCGTTAGTATCGTGGTCCCCACCCAGAAGCATTACGAGGTAGCGAGCTTTTTTCTGCAAAATAATATCCATGTCTTGCTGGAAAAACCCATCACCTCCACCGTAGAGGAAGCGACCAAACTAGTGGCGCTGGCCAACGCCAATAATCTTGTTTTCCAGATCGGTCATCTGGAGCGTTTCAACCCGGCGATCATGGCGCTGGAGGACATCCTTAAACAACCTCTGTTCATCGAATCACACCGCATTGCACCATTCAATCCCCGCGGCGCCGATGTCAATGTGGTACTGGATTTGATGATTCATGATATCGACATTATTCTCGATTTTGTCTCCTCCCCTGTAAAACACATCAGCACCAATGGCGTGCAGGTCCTGTCGCAGGATATCGACATCGCCAACGCCCGCATCGAATTTGAAAATGGCTGTGTCGCCAACGTCACTTCCAGTCGCGTCAGCGTAAAAAGCGAGCGCAAGATGCGCCTGTTCCAGCAGGATGCTTATATCTCCATCGACTTTCAGGATAAAAAACTGGCCGTCTACCGCAAAGGTACCGGCGAAATGTTTCCGGGAATTTCCGATGTTAATAGTGAGGAATGCACCTTCGAACAAGGCGATGCCCTGTTAAGTGAAATCAGCTCCTTCCTTGACTGCATCAAGAATGACAAAGAACCGGTTGTCAGTGGTCAGGCCGGTCTGCGCGCCCTGGAAACGGCTATCGAAATTACCCGCTTACTCAACCAGCAGTAAACCGGGCAACCGTTCAAATAAACCAAAGCACTAACGAGGCATTCAGATTATGATCCCAATGGTCGATCTCAAGGGTCAGTATCAAACACTTAAGGATGAAATTCAGGCCGCCCTGGCTGAAACCTTTGACAATTCCCATTTTATTCTCGGTCCCAACGTCCAGGCCTTTGAAAAAGAGGCCGCCGATTATCTCGGCGTCAGGCATGCTGTGAGCTGCGCCTCCGGCACCGATGCCCTGCATCTGGCCCTGCTGGCGGCCGGCATCGGCAAGGGCGATGAAGTCATTACCACCGCCTTTACTTTTATCGCTACCGCTGAAGCTATCGACTATGTCGGCGCGACACCCGTGTTTGTCGATATCAAGGCCGATACTTTCAATATTGATCCGGAAAAAATCGAAGCCGCGATTAGCGATAAAACCCGCGCCATTATTCCGGTACACCTGTTCGGTCAACCTGCCGACATGGATGCCATCATGGCGCTTGCCGAAAAGCATAAACTCAAGGTGATAGAAGACTGCGCTCAGTCCTTTGGCGCAGGCATCAACGGCCGCATGACCGGCGGCATCGGCATCGCCGGTTGCCACAGTTTCTTTCCCAGCAAGAATCTGGGCTGTTACGGCGATGGCGGTATGGTCACAACCAATGATGATGACGTTGCCGCACAGTTAAAAATACTACGCAACCACGGCAGCAGCGAACGCTATCATCATGACATCATCGGTTATAACAGCCGTCTGGATGAAATCCAGGCCGTTATCCTGCGCATCAAACTCAAGCGTATGGAAATCTACAACGAAGGCCGCCGCCGCGCCGCGCACCAGTACAGCGCCTTACTGAAAAACCTCGTTACCCCGCCACACGAAGATGGCAAGGGCGAGCATGTCTATCATCAGTACACCCTGCTCAGCGACAAGCGTGATGCGATTATGCAAAAACTGCTTGATGCCCAGATTGGCTGCGCTATTTATTACCCCATTCCCCTGCACAAACAGAAAGTATTTGCTGACCTCTGTGCCGATCTCAGCCTGCCGGTGACCGAGGATGTAGTAAAGCATTGTCTGTCACTGCCTGTGTTCCCTGAACTCAACGATGAACAGGTGAAGGAAATTGTCAAAGTCATCGAGTCAGCGTTATAGGCAAACCCCATGCGTGTCATGATTATCGCCGGTGAAGCCTCCGGCGATCAGCATTCCGCCCGTCTTGTCGAGGCCGTGCATACTCTCGATCCCACGGTAGAGTTTTTTGGTATCGGCGGAGAATGCATGCGCAGGGCCGGGGTGGATATCCGGGTTGACTCAGCCGAGATGGCGGTCGTCGGCCTGATAGAAATCTGGGCGCACCGCAAGGTGATCTTCGGCGCGCTGGATAAAATGCGCGAAATCCTGAAAACCGATCCGCCGGACCTTCTGTTTCTCACCGACTATCCCGAATTCAATTTACGCCTGGCCAAAACCGCAAAACAGCTTGGCATCAAAGTCCTGTTTTATATCAGCCCACAGATCTGGGCCTGGCGTCAGTGGCGGGTTAAAAAAATCCGCAAGCTGGTGGATATGATGGCGGTCATCTTCCCCTTCGAGCTGGATTTCTATCACCAGCACCATGTGCCGGTGCGTTTTGTCGGCCATCCGCTAGCGGATGAAGTCCATGCCAGTGCAGAACGTGACCATCTTTGTACCGAATTTGGACTGGATGCACAGCAACCGGTAGTTGGCTTGTTTCCCGGCAGCCGCCAGAGCGAAGTCAAACGCCTGATGCCGATCATTGTTGAAACCGCGAAACGACTGAAACAACAAAATCCGAAAATCCAGTTCCTGCTGCCCATCGCCTCAACCCTCAAACGCGAACACTTCAGCTCCTATCTTGATGGCGACACGCCGGCTATCACCATGCTGGAAAATCGCAGTTACGACATCATGGCTGCCTGTAACGCCATCATCACGGTTTCCGGTACGGTCACACTTGAAATCGCCTTGATCGGCACGCCAATGGTCATCATCAATCGCATATCTAACCTTTCCTACTTGATTGCAAAACAAATGGTCAAGGTCGATCACATCGGCCTCTGCAATATCGTCGCTGGCAAGCGCATCGTTCCCGAGCTAATTCAATATGAAGCCAAAGCGGGAAAAATTGCCGATGAAATCATCAGAATGCTAAACGACATAGATTACGACCAATCCATTCGAAATGAATTACAGAAAGTAAGAAAAAAGTTGAGTTCAGAAGGCAAGGTAACGAATCTTGCCGAGTTGACAATGGAACTGTTGAACCCGAATTCCGCAGTTGACTGCTAGATTAAGATATACCCTCCTGAAATCAGGATAGCGCTGAACCTCACAGACTTCCACTGAGCCCCGGCTATCAATTCATATTTTCGCTGTCATACCGGTTCCAGTGTTACACAACTTTCATTCCATAACACCAAACAGGGGTTTACGGTAGCGGCCAAGCCCCAAGGTTGAGCCAATATCCTCACAAAAAATACACAATACTGTAACAATTGAGTGTAATTATTGAGCATAAAACCAACACTTTAGAGGCTCGGGTGTATTGGAGGTGACCCAGGTAGAAACAGAATAGGGCATTTTAATGGAAGCCGTTATGAGACTGCAAAACACTGCAATTCATAATTGTTATCACTATTTGTTTGTTCTTTATGAATTTATTTTGTCTTTGGCCGCCGGCTGGAAAAACAGGTTGCCGTAAACAAACCCAGGCGCAACAGGATGAGCAGAATGGGGACGAATACAAGGCTGATTTATGTTTAAAACACTGACTATTCAAAAAAAATTTTATGGACTCATTGCACTAACAGTATTACTCGGGCTGAGCCTGATACTGTTAACCTACATGACACTTGAACCCGTTAAAAGCAGTTTTAATCAATATGTCGAAAGTGCCGTAAAACGTCATGAACTATTGTTGAAAATGCGGGCAGGATTGGGCTATGGCGGCAGTATTCATGCCTTTAAAAACTATATTCTGCGCGGCAAGAACAAATATATCAAACAATTCAACAGCAGCCAGGAAACCGTTCTGCAAGCCCTGCGACAGTACCAGAAATTGTCCGATCTTACGCCTGCTGAATCCCACGCCCTGGCAACCATCAAAAACGTTGTTGATAATTACAGCCTTCAGTTGAACCATGTTCGAGACATGCTGGCAAGCGGTATGACCGCCGGGAAAATCGACACGGCGATAACAATCGATGACTCACAAGCCATCCAAGGTTTAAACACCCTGCAGGCGCATTTTGACAAAATAACCGCTGAACATAGCCGCAAGCTGGACAATAACATCAACAGTATGCTCGAAGAGCTGACTATCTGGATAATCGTCGTTGTCAGCGCCCTGCTACTTGGACTCTTCATGTTGAATATTTCCATTACCCGCCGGATTAACGCCGTCGTTGCCAGCATGACTAATATCGCTCACGGTGAAGGCGATCTTACCCAGCATCTGGACGATCGGGGCAGCGATGAAATATCCGTTTTATCTGCACGCTTCAACGATTTTGTCGGCATGATGGCCAGCCTGGTAGGCGAGATGTCAAAGACCAGCGAGCACCTGGTAAAGTGTATGGATGAAATTTCCAGAAATTCTTCCCAGACCGATCAGGGCGTCACCGAGCAGCAGTCCGAACTGGAGCAGATTGTCACCGCCATGCATGAAATGTCAGCGTCTGTGCATGAAGTTGCTAACAGTGCAGCGGGAGCAGCCGAGGCTGCCCGACAGGCCGATGAGGAAGCTATCAATGGCCGCAACGTGGTAGCACAGAGTGTCGGCGCCATCGACAGCCTGGCCAGAGAAGTGCATAGCACCACCAGCGTAATGGAAAAATTGCGTGTAAACAGTGAAGGTATCAGCAATGTCATGGAGGTGATTCGCAGTATCGCTGAACAAACCAACCTGTTAGCCCTGAATGCCGCCATTGAAGCTGCACGCGCCGGTGAACAGGGCCGTGGCTTCGCGGTGGTGGCCGACGAGGTGCGAACCCTGGCCAATCGCACCCAGCAATCGACCGCCGAAATCCAACAAATGGTAGAAGGATTGCAAACCGGCGTCAACGCGGCCATGCAGGCAATGGAATTGAGCCAGAATGAAGCCAAGACCGGGGTTGAAAAAACCGGGCGGGTGCAGGAATCGTTGGATAAATTAGCCCATGCTGTTACCACTATTCATGATCTGAATATACAGATCGCCAGTGCTGCCGAGCAACAAAGCAAAGTCGCGGAAGAAATCGACCTCAATGTTATCAACGTCAACCGGGTTGCCGGAGAAACAGCCCAGGGCGCCCATCAAACCAACAACCTGGCCGAAGAAATGACCGGCCTGGTTTCCGAGTTGCAGACCGAGATCGCACAATTCAAAATCTGATGATTAAACCGATAAAACTGCACAACAGGTGCGGCTTTTAGCTTTTGGCTAAAATACCCGCACCTGCTTTGTCGTTCGCTATAGACAGCACAAAATTCCATACTGACGCTTTCCCCTCGTCAAAATATAGCTAAAGCAAATTTCTGGTCTTACTAATTAATGAACAAGCCATAATCAGACTTATGGCTCACAGAAATTATTAGCATTTGCACCGCAGAGTTCGATAGGCTATCTTTGCCCGGCAACGCTAACCGGAATATGCTGTGACCACCAAAGTAAAGAAAAAAGCCTCGCGCAAGAACGCCATACCTGATCTGGAATCCGCCCTGAAAGAGCTGGAAACCCTGGTAAAACGCATGGAAGAGGGCGAATCCTCACTGGAAGAATCGCTCAAGGATTTTGAACGAGGGATTGAGCTTACCCGCCAATGCCAGCAAGCACTGAAAATAGCTGAACAAAAAGTACAGCAACTCACCGGCGATAGTGAGGATGCCCGTCTGATCGAATTTGACAATGACTAATAGCAACCCGGAAAAGCTGCTGCAAGAGTGGCGCGAATACACTGATCATGCCCTCAGCGACTATTTGCCAGATGAATCAACCACGCCGCAAACCCTGCATAAAGCCATGCGCTACGCTGTGCTTAATGGCGGCAAACGTATTCGTCCGCTACTCACCTATTCTGCCGGTCATGCTCTCGGCGTAGCCGCCAACCGGCTGCATGCCGCCGCCTGTGCCATAGAGCTGATCCATGCTTACTCGCTGGTACATGATGATCTGCCCGCCATGGATGATGATGATCTGCGCCGTGGCCAGCCTACCTGTCACAAGATTTTCGGTGAAGCCGAGGCTATTCTCGCCGGTGATGCCCTGCAATCACGCGCCTTTCACCTGCTCGCTCACTACCTGCCGGACGATATTCCCGCCCGCCAGCAATTACTGATGGTGGAGGTACTGGCCAGCGCCAGCGGCTCGCGCGGTATGGCGGGCGGCCAGTCCATTGATTTAAACGCAGTAGGCAAAGAATTAAATATCGCCGAGCTGGAAAACATGCACATCCACAAAACCGGTGCACTGATCCGCGCCAGCGTCAGACTCGGCGCACTTTGCTCCCCTGACGTAGATGAAGATGTGATCAAAAAACTGGATCACTTCGCTAAATGCATCGGCCTCGCCTTTCAGATCCGCGATGACATTCTCGATGTGGAAAGTGATACCGAAACCCTTGGCAAGCCACAGGGATCGGACATCGCCCGCAATAAACCCACCTACCCCGCCCTGCTGGGCCTGGATGACGCTCGTCAGATGGCCAATGAACTGTATCAGGATGCCCTCAACAGTTTAGCCGACTTTGGCGACCGAGCCGCGCCCCTGCAAACCCTGTCCCGTTACATCGTTCGGCGCGAATATTAAACGGTTACTCTAATTTCGCTTTTAGATCAGTACGGCTATCACCAGCACTACGGTTTCAATCACTTCAACCAGGGCACCGGCTGTATCACCGGTGGTGCCGCCCAGACGTTTAATCATCATCGCTCGCAGCAGGACAAAAGCAGCAAGCGCGGCGATAACTGGCGCAGCCGCATGCCAGCCCAGCGACACAATAATCGCAAAACAAACAAGCAGCGGCAGCAGAATACCGCCGCGCCAGGAAATGTGTTGCGCCACAACCGTGGCCAGCCCGCCGGGACGCACATAAGCCGTAGTCTGAAACAGCAGAGGTAATGAAGTACGTGCGAGCAAAGGGGCAAGTATTAAAACCGACCAGTGATCTTCGCTGACCAGTGCTTGCAATGCCGCAAACTTAATCAGTAATAACAGCACGATCAGAACCACCGCCGCCGGGCCGCTGCGCGGATCTTTCATAATCGCCAGGGTACGTTCTTTGTCTCCCAGCCCCCCTAGCCAGGCATCGGCACTGTCAGCCAGGCCATCCAGATGCAGGATGCCAGTGATCAGCACCCAGGCGGCCAGCAACAACGCCGCCTGCAAGCCATCCGGTGCATTCACCAGCAGCATATTCAGGCCCACCAGCAACAGGCCGATGACGACTCCGACCAGCGGGTAATACAACAGGGAACGGCCTGTCTCAGCCTCACTAATGTCAGCCAGGGCTGGAACAGGAATGCGGGTAAGAAACTGCAGGGCGATAAGAAAAGATCGCATTAGTTCGTTTTTTCCGAGACCCCGGCTTCGGCAAAGGTGGCCATGCGGTTATGCAGCTCACAGGCCAGACGCAGCAGCGGCACGGCCACGGCGGCACCGCTGCCTTCACCCAGGCGCATGCCAAGATCAAGCACCGGTTGAGCCTGCAGGGCTTTCAGCACATGCGCATGGCCGGGTTCAGCCGAAGAGTGGGAATACAGCAACCAGTCCGCCGTATCAGGGTTGATTGTCACTGCCGCCAGGGCCGCCACACTACTAATAAAACCGTCCACCAACACTGGCAGACCGGTATGCGCACAGGACAGATAACTGCCAGCAAGGGCGACAATTTCGAAGCCGCCCAGGCAACGCAGGATTTCTAATGGATCACCGACTGCAGATTGATGCCGCAGCAGGGCGGCGGCAATAAGCTCAGCCTTACGTGAAACCCCATCGTTATCCAGCCCGGTACCCGGCCCGGTCAGTAGACTGGCTTCTTTATCCAGCAGAGCACAGGCAATTGCCGCCGCCGAGGTGGTGTTACCAATGCCCATTTCGCCACCAATAAACAAATCGCCACGAGCCAAAGAAACACGCTCGGCCGCCTGGCGACCGGCATTCAGGGCATCATAAAACTGTTGCTCGCTCATCGCCGCCTGCTCGACAAAATCCGCCGTACCAGCGCCAAGGTGACGATCAGTGACATTGTCCAGTAAACCGGGATCGCTGGCGGTACCCAGGTTAATCACATTTAAGGTCGCGCCAAGATGGCGGGCCAGCACATTGATCGCTGCCCCGCCACGGGAAAAGTTACGCAACATTTCAACGGTTACGGCCTGCGGAAAAGCGGATACGCCACGCGTTGCAACGCCATGGTCGGCGGCAAACACGGTGATATGTACATTATCCACCGACGGTTCGACGGTCCCCTGCATACCGGCAAGACGAATAGCCAGGGTTTCCAGATAACCCAGGGCGCCCGGCGGCTTGGTCAACTGCATCTGTCGCGCCACGGCCTGCTCCGCAGTTTGTTTATTTAGTGGGGTGCTCGGTACATTGAGCCAGTCAGCATTCATCATAAGTCTCCTTTTAATACCTGTGGAAGACCGGCAACGGTTAATATCACGCGGTCGCAAATTTGTGCCAGATCCTGATGCAGGCGCCCGGCTTCATCACCGAAGCGGCGGGCCAGTTTTCCCTCGGGAACAATACCCATACCCGTTTCATTACTGACCAGAATAATATGGCCCGGCAAACCAGGCAGCTGTTCAATCAAGGCATCTCGTTCCTGCGCCAGGCGGAAAGCATCGTCGGCCAACAATAAATTAGTCAGCCAAAGAGTCAAACAGTCTACCAGTAAGCAACGATCCCTGGCGGCGTATTGTTGCAGAGTCGTTGCCAGCTTCAAGGGTTCTTCAATCAGCGGCCATGTCGACGGCCGTTGCCGCCGGTGATGAGCGATGCGTTGCTGCATTTCCGCATCATCTGCGGTAGCCGTGGCAATATAAAACACCTCGCATCCCGAAGCATGCGCATGCTGCTCGGCCAGGCGGCTTTTGCCGGAACGCACGCCACCGAGAATCAGTTCTTTCATACTATGCTTTCCAAATCAAAAATTACCCTGTAGGTTGGGTTGAATAAAATGAAGCCCAACAGAATGTCATACCCGGCTGTTGGGCTTCGCTCTGCTCTGCCCAACCTACTGTGCTGCACATGGCACCAGCCTCAGAAGTGAATCAATGGCCTTCATGTCAAGATGCTGTTCGACGGCATCGGTAATACGATCAATGTCGTGCTCGCAGCGCTGTGCATAATCGGCAGTCTGAACAGTCTTTAGCCCGGCCCAGCCCAGCAGCGCATTACAGGCCGGTGTCGAGTCAAAAAGACCGTGCAGATAGGTTCCCATAAGCTGGCCGTCCGCCGACAGCGCGCCTTCCATTTTCCCGTTCAGATCAAGCGCCGGATTATCCAGCGCGGGGCCGCTAGTCATACCGCTGTGTATCTCATAACCATGAACCGGGGAACTATCCAGCAACAGGCGTCCCTCTACATTGCGCAACTGTTTGTCGCGCCCGAGCCTTGTGGTCAGTTCTAAAAGACCCAGCGCCCGGCAACCGCCGCCACCTTCAATCCCGTCCGGATCCTGGATTGACTGTCCCAGCATTTGAAAGCCGCCACAGATGCCGAGAAGTTTGCCAGCATAACGCAAATGCCGCCGGATAAAATCGTCCCAACCCTGCTCACGCAGCCAGGCCAGATCGGCACAGACATTTTTACTGCCCGGCAAAATCACCAGATCGGCGGCGGGGATCGTATCACCAAGGTTAATAAAATGCAGGTTGACCTGGGGATGCAGGCGCAAGGGATCGAAATCCGTATGATTACTCAGGCGCGGCAAGGCCGGGACAATCACATTCAGATGCTCTGCCGCTTTCGCCTTGCCATCGCTGCGCGCGAGACTGTCCTCGCCTTCCAGATGCAGATCATGCAGGAAAGGCAGGACACCACTAACCGGTTTACCCGTTTTTTCTTCCAGCCAGTCGAGGCCCGGTTGCAACAGCGCCAGATCGCCACGAAAGCGGTTGATAAGCAGACCTTTGACCCGCGCCTGTTCAGTTTCGCTCAGCAGCGCCAGGGTACCGACCAGATGCGCAAACACGCCACCGCGATTGATATCCGCGACCAGCAATACCGGGCAGTTTACCATTTCGGCAAAGCCCATATTGGCGATATCATTTTCACGCAGATTGATCTCGGCCGGACTGCCCGCGCCTTCCACCAGCACCACATCGTACTTTTGCTGTAAGCGCTGGCAGGACTCAAGCACTGCCCGGCGCGCAGTGGACTTGTAGCGGTGATAAGCGCGTGCATCCATATTGCCAACCGCATGACCGTGAATAATGATCTGCGCACCGGTATCGGAACTGGGTTTGAGCAAGACCGGATTCATATCCGTATGTGGCGGAATACCTGCCGCCTGCGCCTGCAAAGCCTGAGCGCGGCCAATCTCGCCACCATCTATTGTCACGGCAGAATTGAGCGCCATGTTCTGTGGTTTGAAGGGGGCAACGCTGATTCCCCGCCGCGCCAGACTCCGGCACAGCGCTGTGACCAGTACGCTTTTACCGGCATCCGAGGTCGTACCCTGAATCATCAGAATACTCATCGGCCTGTCACTTCGCGCAAGGTGTCTGAATAATCCAGTTCGGTTAACGCCATCTCCAGACGATGCCACTGTTGTTCATCCGCAGGCAGGCCAAAACGCAGGCTGCAAGGTTGGGTAAATAAACGGGTGAGAATCGCTTGTCGGGCAAGCTGTTGCTGAATAGATTCGGCATCTGCCGTTTCCACCCATTGAAACAGGGCCGTGCCGCCTGACACGGGCAGGCCGTTATCGGTCAGCAAACGCGCAAGCCGTTGACCCCGTTGTTGCAGCTCGCTACGCGTACGCACCTGCCAGTCTTGATCCTGCAAGGCGGCGATAGCAAGCATGCGCGAAGGTCCACTGATCGGCCACGGTCCGAGAAGTTCCGCAAGACGATGCAGCAAACCCGGCGCGGCAAAAACAAAACCGACCCTGGCCCCGGCCAGGCCGAAAAACTTGCCCAGGGATCGCAGCACAATCAGTCCTTTCCGATCAGTGTATGTTGTCAGAGATTTTTCTGGCGTGGTATCCATAAAAGCTTCATCCACGATCAGGCTGCCGCCGTGTGAAGCCAGTTGCTGATGCCAACGCAACAGTTGCGCCGGTTCAAAAATATGTCCGGTGGGATTATTGGGATTTACCAGCAACAACAGATCAAGCCCGTGCACCTGCATCTCGATCTCATCGGCGGTCAGAGGGATAAGTTTAAAGCCTGCAGCTTGCCAGGCATGGGCATGTTCAGCATAAGCCGGCGAAAGCATACCGACACGAAGTGTCGTTTTATACTGTGTATACAGACGCGGCAAGATCTGAATCGCCGCCTGCGAACCGGCAACCGGCAGACAGTTCGCTGCGCCATAATAGCATTGTGCAGCTTCGATCAGACGGTCTTCGTCTTCGGGCAGACGCGCCCAGGCATCGGCGGGAATATCACACACCGGCCAGGCCTGCGGATTCAAACCGGTGGAAAGATCCATCCAGTCTTGCAGCGCAATACCATACCGCTGGGCAGCATGACGCAACTTGCCACCGTGTTCAAGCAAACTGCAACCCTCCCCAGACCAGCGCCAGTAGCCCCAACCATAAGCCAAGACTGCGCCGCAGCAGGTTCACGGCCTGATCGATATCTTCGGCTGCAGGCAGGGATCCCAGCCCCAGTTGTGGCCGCGCCTCTACCTGACCATGATAGACCGCCGGGCCGCCCAATTGTAAAGCCAGTGCGCCTGCGCCCGCTGCCATTACCGGCCCGGCATTGGGACTGGCGCAGGCTCCTGCCTGGCTGAACCAGCACTGTATGGCGCTGACAAATCTTCCGGCAACGGCATAACTCAATGCGGTAAGGCGTGCAGGAATAAAATTCAGAACATCATCCAGGCGTGCCGCCGCCCAGCCGAAATCACGATAGCGCGGCGTTTTATAGCCCCACATGGCGTCCAGGGTATTGGCCAGCCGATAAAACAACACGCCCGGCGCACCGGCAAGCAAAAACCAGAACAGTGGTGCGAACAAGGCATCGCAGCCGTTTTCAAGGATTGATTCAATGGTCGCGCGCGCCATCTCCTGCGCATTCATATGCCCCGTGTCCCGGCTTACCAGATAACTGGTGCGGGTGCGCGCAAGCTGCATGTTTTTTTCCTGCAAGGCATCACGCACCCGGCCGGCGTGTTCGACCAGACTGCGTCCACCGACTGCCAGATACAGGATCAGCACATTTAGCAATAACGCGATTTCATGCCACTGACCAAGCACCCACACCAGCACGGTCAGAGGTATCAGCAGCAGAACCACCGCCAGACTGCCGCGCAACCGTTGTCCCAAAATGGAGGCATTGCCCGCATCAGACAGACGCGCTTCCAGCCACTGCACCAGTCGGCCAAAGGCGATCAGGGGATGAGCGCGGCGCGGCTCACCCAGCAGGCGGTCAAGCAACAGTGCGGCCAGCAGCGTAATCAACAGCGTTGTCATCGGCCTTTGTGTGATCCGTGCTGTTTCTGTTTATTCATTGGCGGCTATTGCCCGCTGGCCGGACCGAATCGACTCCTGCCACAGCTGTTCAAACCGTTGCCGGGCATTGACATCGAAGACACCATCCTTGCGCAACAGAGACAGACTGAAGACGCTGACATTATGTTTATCGAGAAAATATATTCCACACATCTGCTCGGCGCGGCGCAGCAGCCAGGCCCCGGTTACGCGTGACCAGTCAATATGCAAATGAAAATATTCGTTTTCTATTTTTAATTGTTCGCCCGAGAGCATGAGATCCTTTGCCTGTATAAACAGTTCACTCACCGCGCCCGCCTCGCTACGCACCACCACGCGCAACGGCCCCCAGTGTTTTACTGTCGGGATAATGCTCAGCTGCATTTCGCCCGGCAGCCTGAGCGATGAAAAATCGGCGGCAGGATCATCATCAGTCGCATCGGCAATGGCGGATAAAATTTCACCCACATCCGTATCGAAATGTCGACTGATCGCATGCAAACTCTGTTCGCCATGATTACGCAGGTGTTGGCGCACACAGGCCTTCCAGCCCTCCAGTCCCATGCCCAGGGAACGACCGCGTGTTTCCCCGTCCAGAGTCGCGCCGGTAATACCATCGTACTTGTTGCTATAGCCCCGCGGCGTGATCATCAGGCCTTCGCGCATAAAGGTACTGCTATTGCCGATGAGCACGGTGGTCAACATGCCGATTTTGCAATCTTTCATTTCATCCAGACGCACCCGTTGAATCTCCTGTAAATCACGGAAGGCGGATTTGACAATCGCCACCGGCGTATCCGCCTTGCGGTACTGCAACAGAATCCGCTGCGCTTCAGCGATTTGTCCGGTGCGCCGACCGCTTTTGGGATTATACAGGGCGATGACAAAATCACTGCGCCCAGCGGCATCCAGGCGTTTGGCAATCACCGGCCAGGGGGTCAGCAAATCAGAAAGTGAAATGGAACAGAAGTCATGCGTCAGCGGCGCGCCTACCAGTGCGGCAGACGCGGACAAGGCTGTTGTACCGGGAACAATTTCCACTTCGATATCACTGTCGGGCGTCCAACCGGATTGCAGCAGCACTTCATAGGTCGGCCCGGCCATGCCGTAAACACCGATGTCGCCGGATGAAACCAGGACCACTACCTTACCCTGCTTCGCCTGTTCATAAGCCTGGAGACAACGATCGATTTCTTCGGTCATACCTTTACGAATGATCTCCTTGCCATCCAGCAGGTTCTTTACCAGGCGGATATAGGTCGAGTACCCAATCACCACATCCGCTTCTTCAATCGCCTGCAGCGCCCGCACACTCATGTGTGACTCGGAACCCGGACCAAAACCCACTAGCAGTATTTTTCCTTTACGCATTATCGTAACCTCACTATCGATACCGTGGCGTTTTTATTGTCTTCGCCCCGGTATTTGAATTTTTCCAGCAACAGGTCATCAACCCCGGTGTTGGCCGCCAGCATGGCCGCCGCCTCGGATACCGCCGGTGTACCCATATATTTCAGGACCACCGCAGATGGATTGGGCACCGCTACCCGGGCCAGTTGTTCAGCCGAATAAAAACGCAACGGCCAGTTGCGTTTGCGGGATAATTCCAGCATTGCAACTTCATCCTTTTTTTTATCAATGGTCGCCAGCGCAACAACTGCAACATAGGTTTGCTGTATTTCTTTAAGCGCCCGATCGACGGCAATCTCCAGCGTGGTTAAAACGGTATTGCGATCACAGCCGATCCCGAGAATAATTTTTTCAGGTTTATCCATCCGCCAGCCCTTCTGGTGGCCGATACACCACCAGCCGTTCGTGCAATCGTTGCCGCAGTTCATCGGGAATATTACGCCGCGTAATCCACAACACGGCCTTGAACTGTTCAAGATCGACCTGTTCAAAATTATCGAACAACTGTATATTTCCGGGAATTGGCGTGGCGCGCATCCACCAGTCTTTGCTACCGCATTCCTGCACCAGGGCAATCGCTTCCTCGTTGACCACATGGGCAGAAACACGGGTGATGTTGATCTTCGGCGCATCGACTTTCCAGCCCAGCTCGCGTCCCAGAATGTCTACCGAAATTGTCTTACCCGCATCAGAAGCCGTCGTCAGGACTGCCGTCGCCCCCAGCCAATCGGCCAGTCGTTCGGCCAGGGCATTGGCACCGCCCACATGCCCGGAGAGCAGCGGGATCACAAAACGCGCGGCGTCATCCACTGCCACCACAGCGGGATCTTCTTCCTTGGATTTAAGATGCGGCGCAATCAAACGCACCACCGCGCCCAGCGAAACGAAAAAGACCAGCTGATCATAACGAGCGAAGATATCGCCTATCTGCGGCCGCAATGGCCCGCGACTGACAATCACCTTATTGGGCAGCTCGCCCATTACCGGGGCGAATTTTTCCGAAACAATGATCTCGGCCTCGGGCATTTTCAGGGCCAGCGCTTTAACCTGCCGAGAAGCGTGTTTGGTGATCGCCAGCATGGCCAGCCGAACCGGAGCGCAATGACTCATGTCGAAGTCGCTGTTTTTTTACGGCAACCGCGGAGCATTTCGCCGCGCTCACGATAGGGATTTTTCACCAGCAGCAAGGATAAATAATTGACCGGCGTACCTTTCAGGCTGGCGATGTCATGCACAATATATTCATCCGGGGTACCGGCCTTTTCGATAAACTGACTATGCGCGATAAGCTTTCGCTGCGAGAGTAAATCAATGATTTCATCCATCAGGGGTTTGACCTTGAGCAGTACCAGGGTATCGAACTGCTTCAACAGATCATCAATCACCGTCACACCGTAACTTGCCGGAATGATCGCAATGGTATCGTCAGTATCTGCCAATGACGTTTGCAGGCGTGCGGCAGCGGCGTTGAAGGAACAGACGCCGGCAATGGTCTCAACCCGGATATGCCTGTCCAGAGAAACCACCGTCCGCGCCAGATGCGAAAAGGTAGAATAAGTGGACGCATCGCCTTCCACCAGAAACAGCACATCCCGACCCGACTGCAATAACGGCAACATCATCTCGCCTGCCTGCAACCAGTATTTTTCCAGTTTTTCCCGATCATGGGTCATCGGAAACACCAGCGGTTGATGCCCGGATGGCAACGACAGTCCTGCGCGCAAAACGATATCCAGCGCATAACTGTCGCTTTTTTTACTGCGCACAGGATAGGTCCAGACCGCATCATCGCGCTGCAACAACGCCCATGCATGGCGGGTGATCAAATTCGGATCACCGGGACCGAGAGACACGCCATACAAAGTGCCAGTCTGCTTGTTACTCATTTTATTGTTTCTCCAAATTATCTTTCCGGGCGCAGACAATCCAGACCGGGTTTTCTGCCTGCATGCGATGCATTTTCAATATGGCTTGACTACGACTGGCCTGTAATTGTGTCACATCCCAATCAGTTCCGGTTTGTTTCAGTATTCGAGTCGCCTCGGCAAGATTTTCCAGGGTGACAAAGTTCATCACCAGCCAGCCGGATGATCGCAGTCGAAATAAACATAAGCGAATCAAATCGGCCAGCTCACCACCGGAACCACCGATGAAAATTGCATCGGGGTCGGGCCAGTCAACGAGTTGAGCCGGGGCTTTGTCATGCACGACGCGGTGATTATGAATCGCCATACGCTGCCTGTTTTCTTTTATAATCACAACGTCCTGCATATTTTTTTCTATCGCATACACATAACCATCCGAACACAGACGCGCGGCTTCCAGCCCTACTGACCCGGATCCCGCACCGATATCCCAGACGACGCTGTCAGAGCGCAGTTGCATGCGCGCCAGTGATACCGCGCGCACTTCAAGTTTGGTAATCAAACCTTTGTCCGGTTTACGCTGGGAAAAACGATTGTCCGCACGGCCAAATAACACGTTCTCTACCTGTGCCGTCTTACGTTGCAAAACAAGCATATTGGGATCAACGAAGCTTTGCTCAGCGGCCTCTGCGATGGGAATGTTTTTTATGATGCGCTCGTTGTTACGCAACAGGCATTCAGCGACTGAAAAGACAAAATCATCGCCCAGTCCTTCGCTCAGCAACATGCGGGCAATGCGATCCGGCGTATTTTCCGGGCTGGTAAATACCGCAATCAAATCATGTTTGCACACAGCCTGTAATAAAGGATAAAAGCCATGCTCAGATCCTGCCTCCGTTTCCCATTCACCGGCATCACGACTGTGCACGGAACAAATTTCAAGTTCCTGCCAGGCCAGGCCCAAACGCGCACAGGCCAGTTGCAAGAGGGAAAGATTAGGCACGATCCGGCAACATTCCCGTCCCAGTTTTTTAATCAGATAGCGGCCAATACCATGACAAAGGGGATCGCCCGTCGCCAGCACCACAACCGCCTGCCCTTTTTCCTGCGCCGTTTTTATCCATTCCGGCACCCGCCCAAGACAAGCGGTTAAATCATGCAGCCGCGCATCATCGGAAAATAAGTCTTTAAACAGGGACAGGGTGCGCGTTGCCCCAATCACCACCTCGGCCTGACGAATACTTTCCCGACAGGCAGGCGTCAGGCTTTTTTCACCGTCATCCAGTACGCCGATGATCAGGCAGGCATCAGTCATGCTTCTGTCCCCCTTTTATATCAGCCTGCCAGTTGCCTTCAAAGTCACAGATCAGAATCCTGATATCAAATTTTCCGGCATAACGCCCTGTCAGTCTGTCGATCACCCTGTTGCCCAATGCCCGATAAAATTCAGGCAACAGATCCAGTTCCCGCATCCGTTCACTCGCATAACGCGCTGTCTGTCCAGCGCGAATATCCTCGCAGACCTCTGCGGGCGCACCAATAGTGGCAACCAGATCGGCCAACAGATCCGTATCGACCGGGTTACGATGAGCATGGGTAATGGTTTCCCCCTGGGCTATCTTGCATAACTTGCCCACCATGCCGCCAAAGACAACGTGCCTAATACCCTCCCTGACCACGGTGTCCAGTGCATATTTCAGAAAGTCACCCATTTGTACAAAACAAGCGGGAGCCAGTTCAGTAAGCTCGCGCATAACGAATTTTTCTGTACGTCCACCTGTGGTCAGAACCACCGTGTCCTGCTCCTGTGCCGCGGCGATCTGTATACCCTGAATCACACTGTCACGAAAAGCAGCGGTGGAATACGGATGAACGATCCCCGTAGTCCCCAGAATGGAAATACCGTTGAGAATACCCAGGCGTGGGTTGAGCGTCTTTTTCGCTATTTTCTCTCCCCCCGGCACCGAGATGGTAACTTCGAGTCCGGTAGTTTTTAACCACGCGCCTGCAACCTGGCGTACATTTTTTTCTATATTTTTACGTGGCATGGGATTGATAGCCGGACCGCCGACTTCCAGCCCCAGCCCCTGCATGGTAACTCTGCCGACCCCGCTGCCGCCCAGAATTCGAATCTCATCAGGGTGCTCAGGCAAGGCGCGCACATCGACCGTCAGCGGCGCCCTGTCAGTGCAATCCGGATCATCACCGGCATCCTTGATCACCACGGCACGGGCATGACCGTTTTCACAAAACCGATCGCTTACGGCAAAACGCACCGCCTGTTCGTTGGGAAGAATGCACTCCACTTCCTCCGGCACCACCCCATGCACCAGGCCCAGGGTCGCGGCCCGGGCAGCCGCGGCCGAACAGGCACCGGTGGTAAACCCCTTGCGCGAGCCGCGTTTCTTTTTTTTAGTGATGGGCTTCATCAATGTGTCGCATACAATTTTTTGTTTGATGGGTTTCGCTTTATTCTACTCATCCTGCGGCCTGAACCCTTCGGCTTCACTTAGAAAGAGGTTTATTTATGCGCCGCTTCGGTCAGCGCCAGCATGGCGTGAATAGCGGCAACCACCAGGGTCGAGCCGCCCTTGCGGCCTTCGGTAATGATCCAGGGCACTTCGTTCAGTGCAGCCAGCGCCTGCTTTGATTCAGCCGCCGAAACAAAACCCACCGGCATGCCAACTATCAGTGCGGGGCGCAGGTTTTCTTCCTGCACCATCCGAATTATTTCAAGCAGGGCAGTAGGTGCATTACCTGTCGCAACAATACTGTCTTTGAGCAAACCCAACCGTTGCGCCTTGCGCATGGCTTGTACTGCGCGGGTGCTGTTCTCTGCTTTGGCCTGTTCAATCACATCCTCATCCGCAATAAAGTGATGTGTATTAACGCCAAAGTGACTCAGGCGCGGTTGGGATAAACCCACGCAGATCATTTCCACATCGGCAACTATGTCAGCCCCCCGGGCAATAGCGTTAAGCCCGGCGTCCACCGCATCTTTATGAAATCGGCTCAGGCCATTGAACTCGAAATCGGCGGTGGCG
>UOFZ01000003.1_pt1 | contig 26048 bp, 24 predicted proteins | sample 1989551 | NCBI WGS metagenome assembly UOFZ01 (sample SAMEA4712198, study PRJEB27164) | hydrothermal vent metagenome | biome: marine basaltic hydrothermal vent biome; feature: marine hydrothermal vent; material: mineral | place: Pacific Ocean | collected 2011-06-14/2011-07-23 | depth 1691 m
GGCGCCCAATCAGTTATTAGGTGTATTTGCCGATGAGCTGGTGGAACCGCTGGCTCAGGTATTGGGCAAGCTGGGCAGCCAGCATGTACTGGTAGTGCATTCAGAAGACGGCATGGATGAGATCAGCATCGGCGCACCGACCAACGTAGCCGAGTTGGTAAACGGGAAAGTTACAACCTACCGCATTAGCCCTGAACAATTCGGCATGCGCCGGGCTGATATCAGCACGCTGGCAGTTGATGGTGCTGAGGCATCCTTGAAAATTATCAACGCCGTGCTGGACAACCAGGCGGGTGCGGCAAGAGACATTGTCGTACTCAACGCCGGTGCGGCTATCTATGCCGCCGATCTGGTGGATAGCCTGGAAGTCGGTGTGCAGAAAGCGAATGAAGTGATTGCCAGCGGCGCAGCAAAGGAAAAACTGGCCGCGTTAGTGAAGGTTTCCAATAGTTTTTAATCCCCCGCTGCTTGCTGCGGGGTAGTTTATTCTTTAAGCATAATTGTTAATATGATACGACGATGAACAAAACGCCTGACATTCTGAAAAAAATCATTCACCGAAAGGAAGAAGAAATTGCTGAACGCAAGGCAAAGGTTTCTTTGGGAGAAATAGAAAAACGCAGTCACTCGGCATCGGCTGTGCGCGGCTTTGTTGCGGCAATCAAAAACAGAATCGACCGGAAGCAGGCGGCGGTAATTGCGGAAATCAAAAAAGCCTCGCCCAGCAAGGGCGTGATGCGCGAGGATTTTCATCCGGCCGAGATCGCTCACTCCTATGAAAGAGGCGGTGCCGCCTGTTTGTCTGTTTTAACCGATGTTGATTTTTTTCAGGGCCGTGATGATTATTTGCAACAGGCCCGTTCAGCCTGTGCGCTGCCGGTATTGCGCAAGGATTTTATGATCGATCCTTATCAGATATTTGAAGCACGGGTGCTGGGGGCGGACTGTATTTTATTGATCGTCGCGGTGCTGGACGATGCGCAAATGAAAGCGCTGGCGAAACTGGCCACGCGACTGGGCATGGACGTTCTGGTCGAAGTCCACGATGGTGAAGAGCTGGAACGGGCGTTGCCGCTGGATCTGCCGCTGGTAGGTATTAATAATCGTAATCTGCGCACGTTTGAAACCGCACTGCAGACCAGCCTCGATCTTTTGAGCGTGATCCCGGCGGGGCGGATTGTAGTAACCGAAAGTGGTATTCACACTACAGAGGATGTGGCTCTGATGCGTAACAACAACATCAATACTTTCCTGGTCGGCGAAGCGTTCATGAAAGCCGACGAGCCGGGAGAGAAATTGCGAGAACTGTTTTTTAGCTAAATAATCGTTGCTGATTCCAGTACACTTTGGGAGCCACCGTTCGTCCTGAGCGAAGTCGAAGGACAATTAGTGTTTTTTGGTTTGCCCTTCGACTTCGCTCAGGATGAACCGTGGTAATTCAATCAGACACACCTATAAAGTGCATGGGTCTTTGGAACCGCTATTTAGCCTGTTGGGCTTCGCTATTGCTCTGCCCATCCTGCAATTTCATTATTTTGTTCAGGCACAGGTGTGATTAAAAACAATGGTTAGCGTGTGCCGAATACCACGATAGTTTTGCCCTTGACCGATATCAACCCCTGCTCTTCCATGGTTTTCAACACACGGCCAACCATTTCCCGTGAGCAGCCGACGATGCGGCCGATTTCCTGGCGAGTAATGCGGATCTGCATGCCGTCGGGGTGGGTCATGGCGTCCGGTTGTTTACACAGGTCCAACAGAGTGCGGGCAACACGACCGGTGACATCCATAAAGGCGAGATCGCTGACCTTGCGGCTGGTATCGCGCAGGCGCGAAGCCATTTGTGAGGCGAGGGCGAAGAGTACATCGGGATGTTCCAGGTAAAGCTGGCGGAATTTAGTATAACTGATTTCGGCGACTTCACAGGCGGTACGGGCGCGAACCCAGGCGCTGCGATTGTCCTCTTTATTGAAGAGTCCCATTTCACCGAAAAAGTCACCCTTGTTCAGGTAGGCGAGGACGATTTCACGGCCATCTGCATCTTCGATGAGTACGGAGACTGAGCCGCCGACGATGTAATAGAGCACATCGGGTTTATCCGCCGCATAGATAATCACGCTTTTGGCGGGATATTGCCGACGGTGACAATGTTCGAGAAACTGATCCAGGGATTCAATTCCGGTCTGCTGGGCTGCCGTCTGTACCATTGCGTTCCCTTTGTTGTTACTGACGTATTATCCTGCTTATGGTATATGAATGCCGGACATTGTAAATAGATGAGTTCAACTTCCTGTGAAAAGTGAGAATGTCGTCACTTATGCCCTGAATATGCACTTATGCACAGGTGAAACGGACAACCGGTGTCGCTGGGCGTTTAAATAAGGAGGGGGGCACTAATTTTGTTAATATTGAGGGGTTTATAAAATGAAAGCACGGGTAAAATGGGTTGAAGACGCTACCTTTCTGGGCGAGTCCGGCAGCGGTCATAGCCTGGTGATGGATGGACCGGAGGATCATGGCGGTCGGAATCTGGGGGTTCGGCCAATGGAAATGCTGTTGCTGGGTATGGGCGGTTGCACGGCCTTTGATGTTATGCTGATTTTGAAAAAATCCCGTCAGCCGGTGGACGATTGTGAAGTTCTACTCTCGGCCGAACGGGCGGAGACGGAACCGAAAGTGTTTACCCGGATTCATGTGCATTTTGTCGTCAGTGGCCAGGGCTTGAAGGAAAAACAGGTGGCGCGGGCAGTCTCTCTGTCGGCGGAAAAATACTGCTCGGCCTCCATCATGCTTGGCCGTGCCGGAGTGGAGATCAGCCATGATTATGAAATACGTGAACCTGGAGACAGTCAGACTTAAGGGTATTCTATTCAATGAATACTGCTGGGGAAGTCTGTTTGAATAGAATGACGGACTCAGCTTCCCAGATACAAGCAGATAGACATCATGCCACGCAGAAAAAAAATCAAACTCCACGGATTCAATAATCTCACCAAGACCTTGAGCTTCAACATTTATGATATTTGTTATGCCCAGACCCTGGTCCAGCGCAAGCAATATATCGAATATATTGATGAAATGTACAATGCTGAAAGGTTGACGGATATTCTCACCGAGGTCAGCCATATTATTGGCGCCAATATTCTTAATGTCGCACGTCAGGACTACGAACCGGAAGGTGCCAGCGTGACCATGTTGATTGCCGAGGAACCGGTGGTGGCTGAAGAACTGTCAAATACCCAGGCCCCAGGTCCGCTGCCAGAGTCGGTCGTCACACACCTGGACAAGAGCCATATCACGGTTCATACCTACCCGGAAAGTCATCCGGACAACGGCATTAGCACGTTTCGCGCCGATATTGATGTTTCAACCTGTGGCCGGATATCGCCGCTCAAGGCGCTCAACTTTCTGATTCACAGCTTTGATTCGGATATTGTCACGATGGATTACCGGGTTCGTGGTTTTACCCGGGATGTGCGTGGACGCAAGTACTATAATGATCACAAGATTAACTCGATTCAGAATTTTATTGCGCGCGACAGTAAACGTGTTTATTCCATGCTCGATGTAAATATTTATCAGGAAAATATTTTTCATACCAAGATGATGCTCAAAGATTTTGACCTGGAAAATTATCTGTTCGGTATCACCAGTGAAGATCTTCCTGCAAAGGAATACCAGAAAATTCACGACCGGGTGAAAAAGGAAATGCTGGAAATATTTTACGGGCGGAACATTTAGAATTTCCTGGCGAGCTTGGCGCGAAACTACAATGAGGTCAATGTGAGAATTCATCATTTTCAACATGTAAGCTTTGAAGGTTTGGGTAGTATGGAGGCCGTTTTAAAAGAAAGAGGCCATCAATTATCTGCTACGCATTTATACACAAACCAGGCATTGCCGTTACTCAATGATATTGACTGGTTGATTGTTATGGGGGGGCCGATGGGGGTTTATGATGATGACCTTCATCCTTGGTTAAGGGCAGAAAAAAAGTTTATTCGTGATGCTATCGACAGCGGGATGATTGTCCTGGGAATATGCCTGGGGGCACAACTTATTGCTGACGCGCTTGGCGCCAGAGTCTATAAAAATCCAGATAAAGAAATCGGTTGGTTTAATATTCATCGTTCAGAAGAGGCCGATGGTAGTATCTTGGCAAAGGAAATCCCTGAACAAGTTGAGGTGTTTCACTGGCATGGGGATACGTTTGATATTCCACATGGTGCTACGCTTCTGGCGGAGAGTACAGCATGTAAAAACCAGGGTTTTATTATGGATGAACGTGTGCTGGCGTTTCAATTTCATCTGGAGACAACAGGGGAGTCGGCAATGTCATTAATCGATAACTGTGGTGATGAACTTGATGGCTCCGCCTATGTTCAGTCAAAAAATGAAATGCTTGCAAATCCTCAACGATTTTCAACCATCAACAAGATAATGCGTTCCGTATTGGGCGTACTGGAAGAAAACAAGGACTGAAAAATTCAAAGCGGTATTTTTTATACCGGATCAGCAGTGAATAAAATTGAGTAAAGCAATCTATACGGAGCAAATAAAATGATAAAAATGCTATTATTTTTTATCTTCCCTTTTCTGACCATAAGTTGCGGAGAAAACAATGCCGAGACGAAAGTTGACGGTAGATGGTACACACAATCACAGGTGAATAGCGGGCGTCTGGTGTTTGAAAAAAACTGCGCAGAATGTCATGGCAAAAACGCACAGGGAACGTTTAGCTGGACGCGAAAACGGGCGGACGGCTCCTATCCGCCGCCGCCTCTGAATGGAACGGCACATACCTGGCATCATTCAATGAAATTATTAAAAAGAACTATAAATGATGGCGGTATCCCCTTGGGTGGAAAAATGCCGGGATTTAAAGACAAGCTGACAGAAAAAGAAAAAAATGAAGTGATCGCCTTCTTTCAAAGTCAATGGAGTAAAAAGATTTACGATGCCTGGGCAAAAAGAGGCGGACTAAACTGAAATTAGTGTCGTTAAAATATGGCATAAGCTTAAGTCGTTAAGGAGAAACGCCAGTATGAAGAATCCAGTGATTGCAGATAATAAGCCGGTCAAAGTCAATCTTGCAAAAGGCCAGGAATACCATTTTTGCACCTGTGGTAAATCACAGAGCCAACCCTTTTGCGATGGTTCGCATGCAGGCACTACGTTTACTCCCAGGGTTATTGTTTCGGAGAAAGATGGCAGCGCATTTCTGTGCGCCTGCAAGCATACCCGCAATACGCCCTTCTGTGACGGAGCGCATATGCAATTCTCAGATGAATCTGTTGGCAAGGAAGGCCCAGGGATTGATTCTGAAGAGAGCCTTATGCCAAAGCCTCGGGCAACGGCTGAAGAACCGACACTGGAACTGATCCATGAACTATCCGACAGCGGCTTATACAATTTTGGACATCACGGCCCGATGGGTGCAATGGGTGTACCACGAAATCAATTGCCGCAGTGGGACGGTATCCAGATTATGGTTGCGCAACTACATAAAAAATCGCTGATGGAGGATGCCGACGTGGATACGCAGCTGGTTATCGGCCCGCAGTCAAATAAACCACTCCAGCTTAAAATACCGTTGTTTGTTTCTGATATGAGTTTTGGGGCTCTGTCCGAGGAGGCAAAAATCGCTCTGGCAAAAGGCGCGGAACGGGTGGGTACGGGTATTTGTTCCGGCGAAGGAGGCATGTTGCCGGAAGAGCAGCAGGCCAACCATCGCTATTTTTATGAGCTGGCCAGTGCGAAATTCGGTTTTAGCGAAGCGCTGCTGGAAAAAGTTCAGGCGTTTCATTTCAAGGCAGGACAGGGGGCAAAAACAGGAACCGGTGGACATCTGCCCGCGGCAAAAAATACGGGAAAAATAGCCCAGGTGCGAGGCATTCCAGAAGGCCATGCGGCAATATCACCGCCCACATTTGAGGATATGTCAACACCGGCCGAGTTCAAACATTTCGCCGACCGAGTGCGCGAAATAACCGGCGGTATTCCGATTGGTTTTAAGCTCAGCGCGAACCATATCGAACGCGATATCGAGTTTGCATTGAAAGCCAGTGCGGACTATATCATTCTCGATGGCCGAGGCGGCGGCACCGGGGCGGCCCCCTTGTTATTTCGGGATCATATCAGCGTACCGACCATTCCCGCTCTGGCGCGGGCAAGACACTATCTGGATCAGCGAGGTGTGAGTGGCGAAGTGACCTTGATTATAACCGGTGGCTTGAGAGTCGCCAGTGACTACATAAAGGCATTGGCGCTGGGCGCGGACGGTATTGCGGTCTCGACCAGTGCCATGCAGGCGATTGGTTGTATTGCTGCCAGAATTTGTCATTCAAATAATTGCCCTGCAGGTATTGCCACGCAAAAAGCGGAATTACGCAAGAGATTGAATATTGATGACTCTGCCGGGAGATTGGCTAATTATTTTGAATCGACAGTGGAATTGATGCAGGTAATGGCAAGAGCCTGCGGGCATTCACAGCTTAACCAGTTTACTAAAGATGATCTGGCTACGTTCGACCCGGTGTTAGCGCGCTTGTCGGGAGTTGAATTTTCCGGTTTTGATCCAGACAGGTAGCCTGGCTCAGGCCTGACTGCGGATAGTGGTTATTTTTTCAATATATTCCGTGCCCCATTCCTGAAGTGATTCAAGTATCGGGGTCAGTGTCAGTCCAAAACGAGTTAAGGAATATTCCACTTTCGGCGGAATCTCGGGAAATATATTTCTATGTATCACTTGATCGGCTTCCAGTTCTCGCAGCTGCTTTGTGAGCATTCGTTGGGTAATACCGGGTATAAGCCGTTTTAACTCATTAAAGCGCCAGGTTTCATCATTCAGATGATAAAGAATAATGCCTTTCCATTTTCCACCGATGACGGCTAAAGCTGCTTCCACCGGACAGCCAAAACTGCAGGCGGATTTGTTGTTATTCATAAACAGACGTCTCTCTTATGCAGTATACATATTGTGCCTACGTCACAAAAATGTGCGTTCTTACATTATTCGTACTTATGACATATTATCAGTCTTTCTTGTTAACTTCACTTGGAGTAAAGGTATGGATACAAAAGAGGCAATTACGGCTCGCCGTGCGATTAAACATTTCAATCCTGATCATGTGATGACCGATGAAGAAGAAAGTGAATTGCTGTCGCTCGCCATGTTGTCTCCGACAGCGTTCAATATACAACACTGGCGATTTGTAGTGGTAAAGGATAAGGGCTTAAGAAAGCAAATAAGAGAAGCGGCCTGGGATCAGGCGCAGGTAACGGACAGTTCCCTGTTCATTATCATGTGTGCGGATTCAAAAGCATGGGAAAAAGATCCCGTTCGCTACTGGGCGAATGCGGATAAGGCGGTGCAGGATTTTGTGCTGCCATCTATTGATGCTTATTACAGGGGAAAAGATCAGGTGCAACGGGATGAGACCATGCGTTCCTGTGGCATCGCCGCGCAAACCTTGATGCTTGCCGCCAAAGCAATGGGCTATGATTCCTGTCCCATGGATGGCTTTGATTTTGATAAGGTTGCAGAGCTCATTTCTCTTCCCGCTGATCATGTTATTACCATGTTTGTCGCCATCGGCAAGGCCACGAAAGAGGCCTGGCCAAGAGCGGGTCAACTGGCTACGGACGAAGTTGTAATTCGAGATCGGTTTTAAGGATTGTGCCTTAAGCCTGCTTTTTTCCGCCAAGCTGAGCAATGATTTTATCCGCTACGCGGAATGAATTGGCGTAAATGGTCCAGGTGTAGGGCACGCTGCCACCGGTGGGCATGAAGCTGCCGTCGCTGACGAACAGGTTGTCGATTTCATGACTGCGGCAGTCGGCATCCAGCACCGAGGTTTTGGGATCATTACCGAAGCGACAGCCGCCCGCCATAAGGTTGGTGGGCGGTTTGGCGGAGGCAAAGGAAACGACGTTTTCGGCCCCCATCTGTTTTAGAACCTTGGCCCCACGGGAGGCCAGATACCAGCCAACCTGCAGGTTTTGCACATGATAGCCAATGCGCACTTTGGCTACCGGCAGGTTCCATTTATCACGGGTTTTGGGGGCGAGCGTGATGTGGCAATCGTCGATGGGCATCCAGTCACAGAAAGCTTCAATTTTAATGAAGCGGCTGTCTATGAAGTGGCGTTCCAGCTTGCGCTTAAGCGCCTTGCCCCAGACCAGACCATCCTCGCCGTAAATCTGGCGCGTGGCGCGGACTACGGGGTTGGGATGCATGTGAACGAAGTCGATGGTGCCGCCTTTTTGCGGCGGGCCGAAGTCAGGATCGTCAATTACATACCAGTCCTGCAGGGCGCGGTTTATAAAGGTGCCAAATTCTTTTAGCCGGCTGGCCTTTTCCGGCTGCATTTTTGAATAGACCAGGCGACCCGAGCCGCCACCGCCGCCGGCAAACAACAGGTTTTTGCCGACCTGTCCATTGCGGTTGGCCAGACCATTTTCATGTTTGGGACCGGAAGAATTCAATAACAGACGAGAGCTTTCGATTGCCTGACAGGCCACCACATAAATGCGGGCATCGACCTGTTTGGTTTGTCCCTGCCGGTTTAAATATTCAACGGCAGTGATTTTACCGCTGCCATTTGTTTTGATCCGTTTCACCATCGAATAAGGCCGAATCTCGACACGACCGGTGGCCACGGCCTGATCAATCAGCGCTGCGCGGGCGCTACCCTTGGCACCGGTAGCACAGCCGTAGGCGCCGCAATAACCACTGTAACTGCAGCCCTGCCGTTTCTGAACGGCATGCGGCAAAATCGCGCGCGGTGTGGGCAGACTGTGATAGCCAAGCGACTGACTGGCTTTGTCGATGAGTTTCGAAACAGGGTGTTCCCGGGTTGGCGGGTAGGGGAAGTCAGGTGTACTGCGCGGTTCCTGATGCGGATGTTTGATGATGCGTCCGGAGACGCCGATAAGATGTTCGACCTTGGTATAGTAAGATTCCAGATCCGCGTAGCTAATCGGCCAGTTGGCTACGTTGGCGCCTTCTACGGGGCCAAAAGTCGAGAGCAGGTGGAAGTCTACAGGTTTCAGGCGATGGAAGAAGCCGCTCATGAAATTACTGGAGCCGCCGACTATATTGCCGTTCCAAAAGTTGATGCCTGAGCGATAAGTGTTTCGCGCATGCCAGTTGCCATCATCATCTTGTTCTTCAACTACCTGGGGTTCGTTACGCCGATCCGGTTTGTAATTTTCGCGCAGGCAGCAGTTTAGGTCGTCTTTGAAAAAATCCTTGGTTTGCAGATAGGGGCCTTTTTCCAGAACCACCACCGAGTAACCGGCCTTGGCCAGGCTCCAGATAATAGGACCGGCTCCTGCACCGCTGCCTATTACGCAGGCATCGAAATCCCGGCTCATGCGAACACCGACCGTTGTTTGTGGGGGGGGCGTGGAAAACCGGGCGTATGCTGTAGCCATTTCCAGCCAATGCCCTGCGGGTTGCCGCCGTAAACCGGATCGGTGAGCAGGGCTTCCATGAGGTAGTCCAGTAGCATGTTCAGCCAGCTGCTGCCATCGTGAGTTTTTTCATAGTCGCGCAGGTTTTGTTCACGTTGTTGCGGTTTAAGGCTTGAAAAATCAGTATGCCATTTTTTTTGTGACAGAGCTTCAATCGAGTTTAAGCCCAGCAAAAGAAATCTATTATCAGCAGGATCGTCACGGGGATCGGTCAAGACCGACTGCAAGTAAGTCAGGGCGTTAATTTCTTTTGCCCCAGGCGAGCGGGACTCTGAAGGCAACAGGTGTTCCTGAATCAGGGCAATGGTATCCCATTGCGCCAGTGTCAATCCGGCGATAGTTGCCGGTCGCTGGATAACTGCGGCCGGCACACTTTGTCTGATACCGAAAAAAGGAAGGGCGCTGCTGGCCGCGATACCGGCGCTCATGCTGAAAAGAAAACGACGTCGATCCATATTTGAGTATCAACTTTTAAGGTTCTTCAGGAAAATTTGTGGTGCCACCGGGCTAACTCCCTCTCCCTCCGGGAGAGGGGACCCTTCGTTAGTGCTTCGTCCATGAAACACGCACGGGTAAATTCTAACCTGGATAAATCACAAAATAAGTACTTTCACGAAATAACTTTCTACAAAATACGCAGAAAATCATTTCTAAGGTACTAAAAGTTAAGACTAAATCATGCTCTTGTCCGGGATGGTGCTATTGTTGTTATATTTACTCTGTATCACTGAATGCTTTTTTGAAACTGGTAGCGTGGCATTTGGGGCAGGGCGGAATGCGCCCGGTTTTTTCGAAATGCAGTTTTTCGCCACATTCGGTGCAGATCAGAATTCCGATGCCGGTAATTTCACCGGTATGCCAGATACCGACCCGGCGAGCGCGTTCGGCCAGGGCATCGAGTTCAATGCGGGTGCGATCGGCGACACTGGCAAACAGCTCAGCCAGTTGGACTTCAGCAAATTCCAGGTCAAATTTTAGCCATTCTTTCAGTTGGCGGCCATTTTCTGACAGAAATTCACCGGCCTCGTTCAGATCGCGTTTGAGGTAGTCACTAATTTTTTCTGCTTCCTCTCGCGTCAATTCCCCCAGTTCCGAGGCGGTCTCGGCGGCTTTGTTCAGCAAGTCCTTGATGGGCGGCAGAGCATGTTCTTCCACATCTTTCAGGCCGTCTTTTACTCGCCCCAACATGGTGTTATAAGCATGAATGAGTTTTTCCTGGTTATTCTCGGTCATGGCAACTGTCTCCGGTTGGTTTGCTGCATACTCTAACTATCAGTCCGAATGACAAAATTTTCAAGCCAAATTCGTCATTTCTCCTGCTTTGTTTCGGACTTTGTTGTGGGAAGTTCACCGCCTGCGTTATCCTTGCACCGACGTAGGAAAAAGCATGAATGACCTGCATTTGAGTAAACTATCCCGCAGCAGGCTGTGGGGAATTCAAACCCTGGAAATTAAAAATCAAAGCGAGACGATCTAACCCGATGGAAGCCCGTTACCAGCCAGAAAATATTGAACAGCAGGCCCAGGAATTCTGGGAAAAACAGCAATCCTTCAAGGCGGTGGAAGATCCGCAAAAGGAAAAGTTCTACTGTCTGTCCATGTTTCCCTATCCCAGTGGCCGTCTGCATATGGGGCATGTGCGCAACTATACCATCGGTGACGTGATCAGCCGCTACCAGCGCATGCTGGGCAAGAATGTGTTGCAACCGATGGGCTGGGACGCCTTTGGTCTGCCGGCTGAAAATGCGGCGATGAAAAACAAGGTGGCACCGGCTGCCTGGACCCGTGACAACATTGATTACATGCGCGGACAGCTCAAACGTCTGGGGCTGGCCTATGACTGGGATCGGGAACTGGCCACCTGTGACCCGGATTATTACCGCTGGGAGCAATGGCTGTTCCTGCGTCTGTTCGACAAGGGGCTGGTGTACAAGAAAACCGCGCCGGTTAACTGGTGTCCCAACGATGTGACGGTGCTGGCCAATGAGCAGGTCATCGACGGGCGCTGCTGGCGTTGCGATACCGAGGTCGAGCGCAAGGATATTTCCCAGTGGTTTATGAAAATTACCGATTATGCCGAGGAGCTGCTGGCGGATCTGGACAAGCTGGAGGGCTGGCCGGATCAGGTGGCCACCATGCAACGCAACTGGATTGGCCGTTCCGAAGGTGTAGAAATTATTTTTGGATTGGATGAACGTGATGGGGGTTTGAAAGTATTTACCACCCGTCCCGACACGCTCATGGGCGTGACCTATGTGGCAGTGGCGCCGGAACATCCTCTGGCGCAGGAAGCGGCGGCCAATGATGCCGATATTGCCGCTTTTGTCAGGCAATGCGCCGCCACTGGCACCGCCGAAGCGGTGCTGGAGACCATGGAGAAAAAGGGTATCGATTCGGGATTCAGGGCCGTGCATCCGATCACGGGCGATTCGTTGCCGATATTTATCGCCAACTTTGTACTCATGGGTTACGGCGAAGGCGCGGTGATGTCGGTGCCTGCCCATGATCAACGCGACTGGGAGTTTGCGCGTAAGTACGGTCTGCCCATGCGCCAGGTGATCGCACCCACCGCTGAATCTGAGGTCGATATTAGTCAGGCAGCCTTTACCGACAAGGGCCGGTTGATTAACTCTGGCGAATTTAACGGTTTGAGTTCACGGCAGGCCTTTGACGAGATCGCGACTTTTCTGGAAAAACACCAGCAGGGTAAAAAACGCACTACCTGGCGTTTGCGTGACTGGGGTGTCTCGCGTCAGCGTTACTGGGGTACGCCGATCCCGATTATTCACTGCCCCGACTGTGGTGAAGTGCCGGTGCCGGAAGCTGATCTGCCGGTGGTATTGCCGGAAGACATTACTTACGAGGGCATCGGTTCGCCGCTGAAAAAAATGCCCGAGTTTTACCAAATCCCCTGCCCAAAGTGCGGTGCGAAAGCCGAGCGGGAAACCGATACCTTCGATACTTTTATGGAATCGTCCTGGTATTACGCCCGTTACACCTGCCCCGACAATAACTCGGCCATGCTCGATGAGCGTGCCGACTACTGGCTGCCGGTGGACCATTATGTTGGTGGTATCGAGCATGCTATTTTGCATCTGCTTTATTCCCGTTTTTACAACAAGCTGTTGCGCGACGAGGGGTTGATTAAAACGGACGAGCCCTTTACCAATCTGCTGACCCAGGGCATGGTGCTCAAAGACGGTTCGAAGATGTCCAAGTCCAAGGGCAATACGGTGGACCCGCAGGCTTTGATTGATGAATTCGGCGCAGATACTGCGCGGCTGTTCATGATGTTTGCTGCGCCGCCCACCCAGTCGCTGGAATGGTCGGACGCCGGGGTAGACGGCGCGCACCGTTTTCTCAAACGCCTCTGGCACCGGGTTTACCAGCATGTTGAAACCGAAGCAGGGGAGGTAGCCGCACTGAATACGGAGGTCCTCAATAAGGAACAAAAGTCCTTGCGTCATCAGGTGCATAGCACGATTGCCAAGATCTCCGATGACATGGCTCGCCGACATACCTTCAATACGGCGATTGCTGCAGTCATGGAGCTGGTCAATGCGCTATACAAGTTTGAAGACAATAGCGAACAGGGACGTGCGCTGATGCAGGAGGCACTGGAAGCCTGTATTTTACTCTTGTCACCCATCGCCCCGCATATTACGCACGTACTCTGGCATAGTCTGGGACACGAGAACAGCGTGATCGATCAAGCCTGGCCGGTAGCGGACAAGGCCGCTATGGTGAAGGATGAAATCCAGATCATTGTTCAGGTCAATGGCAAGCTACGCGCTCGTATTGAAGTACCGGCAGACGCCACCCGGGAACAGATTGAGCAAATTGCTATTGCTGATGTCAATGTCCTGCGTTTTACAGAAGATAAAACGGTAGTGAAGATCATCGTTGTACCGGGTAAGCTGGTGAATGTGGTGGTTAAATGATAGTGGTTAGTGGCAGGGAATAAGTGGCGAGGAAAAGAGTAAACGATATGTTTAAGAGGCGATCCGGTTCAGTTTTTTTTGTGCGGGTATTTTTTATTTGTGCGGCCATATTTTTGCAGTCCTGCGGTTTCCACTTGCGTGGTTTGGTTGAAATGCCGCCTGAACTGAAGAGTATTTACATCGAGGGCGGTTTGCCGAATAGCCAGATGCGTGAGATTCTGCGCCAGAAGCTGATTGGTTCCCAGGTGAATGTGCTGGAAAGACCGGAGAAATCGGGTGCTGTTTTGCGAATCCTTAAGGACAAGATTACGCGCCGCATTGCCTCGGTCAATACCCTTGGCCAGCCGAATGAATATGAGTTGAAATACTCCTTGTCTTACCAGTTGGAGGATGGTCGGGGCCGGGCGTTGCTGGTGCCACGGGAGATTAGCCTGTTGCGTACCTATCGTTATGATCCTGATAACATTCTTTCTGTCGAGGAAGAGGCGCAACGGATTAAGCTGGAAATGGCGCGCTCTGCGGTTAACCAGATGCTGCGTCAGATCAGCGCTGGCATGCGTCATCGGCTCAAAGCGCCAAAGGCGGGGACGCCGGGATCGGTGATGGCTCCCGTGGTGGAACCTCAGCCTGATCAGGCTGGTAACACTTCTGCACCATGAAATTGCGCGCCGAACAACTGGCTGCGCACCTGCAACAAGGCCTGGCGCCGATTTATCTGGTCAGCGGTGATGAGCCGTTCCAGGCTGATATGGCCACGCGGCAGATTCGGGAGGCGGCGCTGGCGCAGGGTTACAGCGAGCGTGAGCAGTTTTATGTGGATGGCAACTTTGACTGGGATCAGTTACAGGCCTCCGCCAGCAACCTATCTCTGTTCGCCGAAAAAAAACTGATGGATTTACGCCTGCCCGGCGGCAAGTCTCCCGGCAAGGATGGCGGTAAAGCACTAAGCGTCTGGGCCGATGCGCAGAATAGCGATATTCTGTTGCTGATCAGCATGGGCAAGCTGGACAAAAAACAGCAGCAAAGCAAATGGTTCAAGGCCTTGGACAAGACGGGCGTGGTTATTCAGATTTGGCCGGTGGAGGCTGCGCAGATGGCGGACTGGATAAGAACGCGCATGCAGGTCCGTGGCATGCAGCCGGAACAAGCGGCAGTACAGATGTTGGCAGAGCGACTGGAAGGCAACCTGCTGGCGGCGGATCAGGAATTAGAAAAGCTGCGCTTGCTCTGTGGTGAGGGCAAGGTCGATGTCGAACAGGTTTCGGCGGCGGTATCCGACAGTGCCCGTTTCGATGTTTTCGCCCTGGTGGATGCGGCCCTGTTAGGAGATATGTCCAGATTGGTGCGCATTTTCAACGGCCTGCGAGAGGAGGGCCTGGAGCCGGTGCTGGTGCTGTGGGCGCTAACACGGGAAATTCGCACTATGACGACGATGGCCTGGCTGCTTGCTCAAGGCAACAGCGTAGAGCAGGTGCTGGGACAGTATCGTGTCTGGAACAAACGCAAAGCGCCCGTTTCGGCCGGGCTGCGCCGACATTCCCTGCGTCGCTGGCAGGGCATGCTGTATCAGGCCGCCGCCGTGGAACGGGTGATAAAAGGCCGTGCAGCAGGCGCGCCCTGGGATGAACTGGTACAATTAGGCTTGAAAATTGCCGGAATGAATCTGTTACCCCGGAAATCAGCTTGATTGTTTTACTGCAAAGGGTGCAAAGAAAATCTTTTATGAGTCGCCAGTTCGGTTGGGTATTGCCTACCCAAATTATCAGAATTAACTGGAACGGTCGTAAAATAAACCTTTGCGGTAAAAATTTTTTTGAACAAATTTAAAGATGAATGAATACAAGCATGGATATTAAACACTACATGAGCGACATTGGCCGCCGGGCCCGCACCGCGTCACGGTTGATGGCGATGGCTACAACCGGTGTCAAAAATGAGGCCCTGCTGGCGATGGCCGCCTTGCTGGAAGAACAATCAAGCTCGCTGATTGACGCCAATGCTCAGGATATGGACGCCGGGCGTAAAAAAGGCCTGGATGCGGCGTTGCTGGATCGGCTGGAACTCAATGAAGAACGCATTGCGGGTATGGCTGAAGGCCTGCGTCAGATTGCCTCGTTGCCTGATCCGGTTGGGGAGATCAGCAATCTCAACTATCGGCCATCGGGCATCCAGGTGGGTAAAATGCGCGTGCCGCTGGGCGTGATCGGTATTATCTACGAATCCCGTCCCAATGTGACGGCAGATGCTGCGGCCCTGTGCCTGAAATCCGGTAATGCGGCTATTTTACGCGGCGGCTCTGAAGCCCTGCATTCCAATCAGGCTATCGCTCGTTGTATTCATCAGGGGCTGGAAAAAGCCGGCCTGTCTGCGGATATCGTGCAAGTGCTGGAGACGACTGACCGGGCCGCAGTGGGTGAACTTATCACCATGCCTGAATACGTGGACGTGATCGTGCCGCGTGGCGGCAAGGGTTTGATCGAATGCATCAGTGCCGATGCGCGGGTACCGGTGATCAAACATCTACATGGTATCTGTCATGTTTATATCGACGAGCGGGCCGATATCGACAAGGCGATTGCAGTTGCTTTCAATGCCAAGACTCACCGCTATGGGGTTTGCAACGCGATGGAAACCCTGCTGGTACATGAGGCCGTGGCGGCTGAAGTATTGCCGAGGCTGGCGGCCCAATATCAGAAAAAAGGCGTGGAACTGCGCGGCTGTGCGGCGACGCAGAAGATCCTTAAGGACATTAGACCGGCGACCGAGGAAGACTGGGACACCGAGTACCTGGCGCCGATCTTGTCCATCCGCGTGCTGGCCGACATGGCGGCGGCGATTGAGCATATTCACCAGCACGGTTCCGGACATACCGAGTCCATCATGAGCGAAGACATCGGTCGGGCGCGCGCATTTATGACCCAGGTGGATGCCAGCTCGGTTATGATCAACGCCTCCACCCGCTTTGCCGACGGTTTTGAATACGGTCTGGGCGCGGAAATCGGCATTAGCACCGACAAGATCCACGTACGTGGCCCGGTCGGACTGGAAGGTCTGACTTCGCAGAAGTACATCGTTATCGGCGATGGCCACGTTAGAACCTAGGGACGAGTAACGAGTGACGAGTGGCAAGGAAAATCAGAAGGGAAACCCCGGCATTTCTTATTTCTCACTTTTCATTTTGCTGAATAAAGATGGGTTGCGGGGAATACGTGACAGGGTAAAGCAAACGGCACAGGCTGCTGTTCCTCGCTCCTCGTTCCTCGTTCCTCGTCCCTTTGTATGATGATCGGCATCTACGGCGGTACCTTCGATCCTGTTCACTACGGCCACTTGCGTCCGGCACTGGATGTCTATCAGGCGCTGCCGTTTTCGGAGATTTGTTTTATTCCCTGTGGTGAACCGCCGCATCGGGAAGCGCCATATGCCAACAGGCAGCAGCGGCTGGCCATGTTGCAGCTGGCGCAGGCAGATCAGCCGGCCTTTCGCATTGATGAGCGGGAGCTTCGGCGCAAGGGACCCTCGTTCATGGTGGATACGTTGAAAGAACTGCGTGTCGAGTGCGGTACGCGGCCTCTGTGTCTGATCATTGGTTTCGACGCTTTTCTCGGGCTGGAAAGCTGGCATCAGTGGCAGGATATCCCCGAGCTGGCACATTTGCTGGTGACGCATCGACCGGGCTGGTGCAAAGCTGAAATCGAATCACAGTCCGCGCTGGGACAGCTGGTTGCCTTGCGACAGATGCCGGTCGAGGTCCTGGCGCAACATCCGGCAGGTGGCATCGCTTTTTTGCCGGTGACCCAGCTGGATATTTCCTCAACCCGAATCCGCGAACTGGTAGCGGCGGGCAAGGATGCGCGTTATTTGCTGCCGGACAATGTTTATGAACTTATCAAACAGGAAAAACTTTACCAACTGCCATGTTAGAAATTGAAGAATTGAAAAAAGTTGTGATCGAGGCGATCGACGACGTCAAGGGTATTGATTTGAGTGTGCTGGATGTCAAGGGCAAGACCAGCGTCACCGATGTGATGATCATCGTCAGCGGTAACACCTCACGTCAGGTCAGGGCGATTGCCAACAGCGTGATCATGGCGGTGAAGAAAAATGCGCATCCGCCACTGGGTACCGAAGGCGAGGAATATGGCGAATGGGCACTGGTGGATCTGGGCGATATCATCGTTCATATCATGCAACCCTCGGTGCGTGATTTCTATAATCTGGAAAAACTCTGGGGCGAGGACAGTCCTGCCGCTGCCGACGACAACTGATTCGTCTTAATGCAGGTTCATCTCATCGCTACGGGCACTCGCATGCCGGACTGGGTGACACAGGGCTATACCGAATATGCCCGACGCATGCCGCCTGAGTGCCGGCTAAACTTGCATGAAATCAGCGCAGGTAAACGCGGCAAGAATGCGGATATTGCGCGCCTGACCGAACAGGAAGGCCAGCGTATGCTGGCCGCCATTCCTAAAAACTCACGGGTTATTGCGATGGACGTGCTGGGCAAGGCCTGGTCAACCGAACAGCTGGCGCAACAGTTATCAGGCTGGATGCAGTCTGGTCAGGATATTGCATTGTTAGTCGGGGGGCCGGAAGGGCTATCAGAGGAATGCCGCAAATGTGGTCATCCCGGTTGGTCGCTGTCGCCGCTGACGCTGCCGCACCCACTAGTGCGCATCGTCATTGCCGAGCAGCTGTATCGTGCCAGCAGCATTTTAAAAAATCATCCTTACCACAAGTAATGGACAAGTGTGCAGCCTGTTAATGATAACTAAAATTCCCGTTGGGTTGCATTTTTTTCAAGCCAGCGGAGCTATGAGGCAGGAACAGAATAATATAAATGGAAGCAACGTTTGATATCTACCTGGCTTCGGCTTCGCCCCGGCGGCGTGAACTGCTGGATCAAATCGCGGTCCGTTATAAAGTAATCCGGCAGGATGTGGCCGAGGAAGTGCAGGCGGGTGAATCGCCGTCGGCCTATGTTCAGCGTCTGGCGCTGGAAAAGGCGCGGGCGGGCTGGAACAGTCTCTCGCCAGGCAACAGAAAGCCGGTGCTGGGAGCGGATACCGCCGTGGTGATGGAAGGCTGTATTCTGGGCAAGCCACGCGATCGAAACGAGGGGCTGGCCATGCTGAGGCAATTATCCGGTCGTTGCCATGAGGTGTATTCCGCCGTTGCGATTGTCGCGCAAACGGAAGTCGTAAAAGTAAATATTAGCCGAGTTTGTTTCGCTACCCTGGATTCAACTTTGCGCGCCGCCTACTGGGATAGCGGCGAATGCAGCGACAAGGCGGGTGCGTATGCTATACAGGGTATGGCGGCGGCCTTTATTCGCCGGCTGGAAGGCAGCTATTCGGGAGTCATGGGCCTGCCGTTGTTTGAGACGGCGGCGCTGTTGAAGCAATTTGAAATTGAATTTGGTCTGGCCAGTAACAAAAATGAATAAATGACCCGTATGGCGACAGCCTCCTGTATTGGCTACATAAATAAAGAACAAGCTGGCCCCTCCCCGGCTGATGGAAATTTTAAACAGGCATCGAATAGTTCATGTCTTGCTGCAACCTTTTTGGATTATCGATATGAGCGAAGAATTATTGATCAACGTGACACCGCAGGAGACGCGGGTTGCCTACGTGGAAAACGGCGTGTTACAGGAAGTCCATATCGAACGGGCACTGCGGCGCGGTCTGGTGGGCAATGTCTATAAAGGTAAAGTCTGTCGCGTGTTGCCGGGTATGCAGGCCGCATTTCTGGATGTGGGGCTAGCGCGAACCGCCTTTCTGCATGTCTCGGACATCCTCAATCATCATCCTCAACGGAGCGCAGAACCGGCGCAGGCCGAAGGCGGGCGGGAGCCGGAAACCATCATGGAACTGCTGCGCGAAGGGCAGGATACCATTGTCCAGGTGGTCAAGGACCCTATGGGCAGCAAGGGTGCGCGGTTAACGACGCAAATTTCGATTCCCTCCCGTTATCTGGTCTATATTCCCGGCGCGGATCATGTTGGTGTGTCACAGAAAATCGATGAAGAAAGTGAACGACCACGGCTGAAAAGTATAATTAATAAATACCGGGATGAATTTGATCCCGGCGGTTATATTATTCGCACGGTGGCGGAAGGCGTATCGGATGAAGACATTTATAACGACATGCGTTTTTTGCAAAAAATGTGGCATTCGATTCAGGAAAAATCAGCCGCTGCCGAAAGTGGCAGTCTGATCCATGAAGACATGCCCCTGGTGATGCGCACCATGCGCGATATGAGCGGCATCGCACTGGAGCGCGTGCGAATTGACTCCCGAACGACGTTTGAAAAAGTAAAAAAATTTGCCAGCAAGTTCATTCCTGAGTTGGAAGGCAAGGTCGAATATTATCCTGGTGAACGGCCCATCTTTGATATCTATGGTGTCGAAGATGAAATCAGAAAATCGCTCGAACGTAAGGTGCAGTTAAAGTCCGGCGGTTATCTGGTAATCGATCAAACCGAAGCCATGACCACCATTGACGTTAATACCGGCGCCTTTGTCGGCCACCGTACGCTTGAAGAAACCATTTTCAAGACTAATCTTGAAGCGACCCAGGCTATTGTTCGTCAGCTTCGCCTGCGCAACCTGGGCGGCATTATCATTATTGATTTTATCGATATGCTGGATGAGGAACATCGCCGCCAGGTGTTACGGGCGCTGGAAAATTGTCTGACCCGGGATCGCGCTAAAACCCATATCAGCGAAGTTTCTTCGTTGGGTTTGGTGGAAATGACACGCAAGCGCACCCGGGAAAGTCTGGAACATGTACTTTGCGAAACCTGCCCGACGTGCAATGGTCGTGGTTCCATCATGACAGTAGAAACGGTCTGCTATGAAATTTTTCGTGAAATTATGCGAGAAGATCGGCAATTCGACGCACAAAAATTTCTGATTCTGGCATCCCGCAGTGTTATCGATCTGTTGCTGGATGAAGAATCCACCAGCGTTGCCGAGCTTGAAGATTTTATCGGTAAACCTATCCAGTTGCAGGTCGAAACTGAATATACTCAGGAGCAGTTTGACATTGTGTTAATGTAACCTGGCCTTTAATGCAAAAGAAACCTCATTATTTACGGCGCTTTCGCCGTTTTATATTCTACAGCCTGGCGGCAACGGTCGTCTTTCTTGCGGTGCTGATGTCGGTTCTGCGTATGGTGGTGTCTGAGGCCGATAGCTGGCGTATGGATTTGCAGAAATTGGCGAGCCGCTATCTTGAGCGGCAGGTTTACATCGAAGCCCTGGATGCACGCCTGGATGGTATTATCCCGGTGCTGGTATTAAAAAATGTGCACCTGATGAGCGCCAACGGCAAGACTGAGCTGTTCAGTTTCAGACAAGCACAACTGCATCTGGATATTATCAACTCAATTAAAACCCGAACTTTTGTACCCGGTGAATTTACCATTCAGGGCGCAGAAATTACGGTGGTCAGGCACAAGGATCGGAGCTTCAGTTTCAAAGGCATGAAGCTGAAAAAACCTGACCAGGCAAGCCATGATATGGCCGGTTCGGATGAATTTGTTAACTGGCTGCTGCAACGCAAGGATCTGAAAGTCCAGAATAGCACGGTGATCTGGATTGATCAGCGCAGGGGGCAAGCAGGGCGGCAACTGAAGAATGTCAATATTCATCTACATAACAATGCGCAACATCATCAACTCAAGGTTTCGCTGAAATTGCCGGAAACGCTGGGCCGCAGCTTTGAGCTGGCCCTGGATGCCTGGGGCAGGGTGGATCTGAAGCCATCCGCATGGCGTGGAAAACTATACCTGCACGGTAACGGTGTGCATCTCGCACGACTAGGAATGATACCGCTAATCCACGATTACCAGCTGCTCGGGGGAATGACTGATTTTGAACTCTGGGGTGAATGGGACAAGGGACGAGTTAAAGCGCTCAGTGGCGATCTAACGGCATATAATCTGAGTCTTCAGCATCCTGATATGCCGCAACCGCTGCAGATCAAATTACTGGGGGGGCTGTTTGATTACCATCGTACAGATGGCGGCTGGGCGCTGGACATCAAGCGGTTTCATTTCCTGGATGGGCAGGGCAGCTGGCCGGAAACCAATATCAGCATCCAGCAACAAAATCAGAAGTCATCAAATTATCGCCTAACCCAGATACAGGCCGGCAAGTTCCGGCTGGAAAACGTCAGCAGTCTGCTGCTGCATAGCGGGTTATTGTCGAAGCCACAGACGCAGATACTGACAAACATGGCGCCATCGGCGGATGTCGAGAATTTCCAGCTTCGTTTCTCCGACAACCCGGATAGATCCGATATCGCACTCCAGGCTAGCGTTTCCCAGTTAGGCTTTCATTCATGGAAGGACATACCCGGAGTGCGTGGTCTTAACGGTGATATTCGCACTGAACATAAACAGATAAGGCTAACGGTAAATAGTGACTATGCGGTAGTCGATTCACCCCGCCTGTTTCGTGCACCTCTGAAAATCTCAACGCTCTCCGGGATGTTTAAGCTGCAGCGTTATCAACAGGGTTGGCAACTGTTAACGGATAGCCTGATTGTGCAAAACGAGGATCTTGAAACGCAGAGTAGTGTGCTGCTGGATATACCGGATAATAGCGACTCGCCCTTTATGGATTTGCAGGTGCAGATCAAAAATGCCAATGTTGCCCATGCCTATCGTTATTATCCGGTTGGCATCATGTCATCTGATTTGGTGAAGTGGCTGGACCGGGGTCTGGTTGCTGGCAGGATAACCCACGGAGGAATCGTTTTTCAGGGACGCCTGGATGATTTTCCTTTTCGGCATAATGAAGGGCAGTTCCAGGTTAAATTTGAGGCACAGAATGCGCGGATTGATTATTTGGATGGCTGGCCGCCGGTACACGATGCCCACCTGTACGCCACTTTTACCGGCCAGGGTATGGACATTGAGGCCGATGCCGGTCGGATTCTGGACAGTCGGCTGTCTGCAACAAAGATTCAAATTAAAGACTTCAATCACTCGAATCTGAGTGTTACGGGTGAGGTGAAAGGCACACTCAAAGATGCCTTGCGCTTTCTGGTTGAGAGTCCTATACAGCCACAAGCGAAGTCGTTGGTCGACAGTTTTCATTATCACGGCAAGAGCAGAATTGATCTCGATCTTTCCATCCCTCTGAGTGAAAAAGTAAGAAAAATGTGGCCGCTGGCTGTCAGCGGAAAAATGCATCTGACGGATGCTGAACTGCTGATGCTGGATGATCTTGTCGATATAAAGGCGATCAATGGCAGTCTTTATTTTACCGATGAAAATCTGTCTGCGAGAGGAATTCAAGCCCGGATTATGGGTGGTAAAGCCCGGCTTGATATTCATACAGCGGACAAGGGTTGGGCTGCGGTTATTGATGCGCAAGGAAAGGTCGATAGCCATCATCTGGCGCAGAAGTTTGGTTTACCGGATTCGCTAGCCATCAACGGTATTGCCGACTGGCGCGCAAGCCTGTCGATTCCGGGTAAGGCGCAGGTCAAAACGGCGGTGCCGGTGCTGAAAATCCGTTCGCAGATGAAGGGTGTGGAAATAAAGTTGCCGTTGCCCCTGGGCAAAAGCAAAAGCGAGAGCCGCGATACCTTGCTGGAGGTGCACTTTGAGCATGCCGGTAAGACTCTGCTCTATGCGCGTTCAAAAGGCTATGTTTCCGGCGCGGTGCTTCTTGATACGGAATCAAAATTGATAAGGCCGCAGAAAGCCTATGTGCATTTTGGCGCGGGAGAGGGACATTTGCCAGATACCCCTAGCCTGCTGGTGAGTGGCAGTCTATCGATGTTCAGTCTGACGCCCTGGCTTGATGCATTGGCAGCCAACGCCCATCAAGACACCTCGTCCCTTGTTTCATTGCCCCTGGTTTTTGCTATGGATTCATTGCAGTTTGCGCCGGCAAGCGGCGAAAGCAACCCTGCTGTCGCTAAAAAACCAACACTAAAGCTGGATGCGGATCGGTTCCCGCTTATTCAGGGTTCGATTAACAAGTTGTCCTATGATGATGTCTCGATTGGACGCGTGAAGATTCGAACCTCCAGGCTTAAATTTCGCAAAGGTGTTCATCTTGATTCCCTGAGTTTGCAGGGCAAGCAACTGAAGCTGCAGGCCAGTGGTGAGTGGGTGCAATGGCCAAACCGGGATTTGAGTTCGCTGCAGGTAAAACTCGAGAGCCCGGATATTGGCAAAATGTTATCCTCGCTGGGGTTCTCGGCCATAATTCAGGGTGGCAAAACCACCCTTGCGGGCTCGCTTCATTGGCCGGATTCACCCATGGGGATCAGTCTGTCGAAGATTGAATCAAAACTAAAATATACCATCGAAGATGGTTCCATCATCAGCATCGAACCGGGTACGGGGGGGCGTTTGCTGGGTCTGTTTAGTCTGGCAGCGTTACCACGGCGGCTGATGCTGGATTTCAGCGATGCCTTTGGCAAGGGGCTGCATTTTGACAGTATTAACGGGGTTCTGAATATCCACGATGGCAGCGTATTTATGGATAAGAACCTGATGAAAAGCCCGCTGGCCGATATTTCGGTCAGCGGGCGCATGGGTCTGGTGGGCCGGGACTTCGACCAGCTGGTCACTGTCAGACCGCGTGGCGGTGATGCCTTGACTGCCGTGGCGGGAGGCATGCTGTTTGGGCCACAGATTGGCGCGGCTATTTTATTAGTACAGAAAATTCTCGGCAACGAGCTTAAAGATGTGACCGCCATCCGCTACAAGGTCAGCGGAACCTGGGAGAAACCGGTGATTACCCGGCTCGACAAGCTCAAGACATCGGATGAACCCTCGCTGGATGAAGATGAGTTTTGACGGTCCATCTTAAAATGGGCTGGAATATGGTATCCTGAACGTTATGGTCGACAGATTTCGATGGTTTATTCCGGCATTACTGGTGGTTTTTTCTATCAGCCTGCAGAGTGAGGCTGCACCAATTGTTATTCGCTCGCAGGACTGGGCCATGCCGCGCAGTGCCGCACACTTGCTCAGTTTTCCTCCTCTGGCCCTGGCGGTCGGACAGTTGCGCCTTCACCCTGATGCTCATTTGCTGATTCATTATCCGGGCGGCGATGAAGGCACGTTGTGGGTCAACGAATTGCAAAGCTGGCTGGTGGCGCTAGGGGTGTCCAGCGAGTTGATGGAACGGATTCCGGGTAGCTCAAGGCAGACCGTGATCGAAATTGAGGTCGTTTCCCCAAACGGGAAAAACGTGATTAAAAATAATACAGAAAATAACAGGTCAGCAATAAATCAATGAAACGGGTTGCAGCAATACAGATGGCGTCAGGGCCAAAAGTCAGCGCGAATCTGACCGAGGCCGGGCGCTTGATCGCGCGTGCGGCGGATGCCGGTGCGGGTATGGTGGTGTTGCCGGAGAATTTTGCCTGCATGAGTATGCAGGCTGCCGATCAACTGAAATATCGGGAAACGCAAGAGGATGGCCCGATTCAGAATTTTCTTCGTGAACAGGCGGACAAGCATCGGGTCTGGCTGGTAGGGGGAACGATTCCTCTGTTCGGAAAAGACGAGCAGCGCATGCGCGCCAGTTGCCTGGTTTACAATGAGCGGGGAATGCTGCGTGGTCGATATGACAAAATTCACCTGTTCGACGTGCTGCTGGAAGAAAACCAGGAGACCTACCATGAGTCAGAAACTACCGAGCCGGATAACCAGATCACGGTTATCGAGACCCCCTTTGGTCGCCTGGGTCTGGCGGTTTGCTACGATCTGCGTTTCCCGGAACTGTTTCGCCGCATGTTGAATGAACAGGTTGATATTTTCGCCATACCCTCTGCCTTTACTGCGATTACTGGACGTGCCCACTGGGAAGTGCTGGTACGCGCACGGGCGATTGAAAACCTGAGCTATGTTGTTGCTTCGGCGCAGGGCGGCTACCACGTCAATGGTCGGGAAACACACGGCCACAGCATGATTGTTGATCCCTGGGGCGTAGTGCAGGACGAACTGGATAACGGTTCCGGATTTGTTATTGCCGAGGTTGATATGGACAGAATAAAAAATATTCGCCGGACTTTTCCGGTTCTGGAACATCGAAAAATACCCTGCGATATCAGCCATGACAGATAATTCACTCGATAAAGTTCGCGCGCTGTTGCTGGCGCCATCCGGGCTGGATGAGCATGATCTGCAATCGGTGCTGGATCAGCTCATGGGACATGCGGTTGATAGCGCCGATCTGTATTTTCAGCTGAGTCGCCACGAAGCCTGGGTGCTTGAAGATGGCATCGTTAAGGAAGGCAGTCATAATATCGAACAGGGTGTGGGTGTGCGCGCTATCAGCGGCGAGAAAACCGGTTTTGCCTATTCCGATGAAATCATGTTGCCTGCGCTCACTGAAGCCGCCCAGGCCGCCCGCGCAATGGCGCACCGGGGTCGTCAGGGACAGGTGCAGAGCTGGAGCAAACGCAGCGGGCATAATCTTTATCTGCCAGTTGATCCCCTGCAGTCGCTGACGGCAGAAGACAAAATCGCCCTGTTGCAAAAAGTCGACGCCTATGCCCGTAAACTTGATCCGCGAGTCAAACAGGTGATTGTCAGTCTGGTGGGCGTGGATGAAGCGATCCTGATTGCCGCCAGTGATGGCACCCTGG
>UOFZ01000116.1_pt1 | contig 25820 bp, 23 predicted proteins | sample 1989551 | NCBI WGS metagenome assembly UOFZ01 (sample SAMEA4712198, study PRJEB27164) | hydrothermal vent metagenome | biome: marine basaltic hydrothermal vent biome; feature: marine hydrothermal vent; material: mineral | place: Pacific Ocean | collected 2011-06-14/2011-07-23 | depth 1691 m
ACTTGTCAAACAGCTTGCGAGAGTTCCGGATATCAGGTTAACCGTTATTTTGCTTAATCACGGTACGCTTGAACGGGAACTGGTTAATAATAATATTTCTGTTTTCGTTATAAATGAACGAAAGCTAAATAGCATAGTAATACTCCATAAACTTTTTCTTTTGTTGCGGAGGATTGGTCCGGATATCGTTCATACTCATCGCATCAAGGAGAATATTTTAGGAAGCATAGCGGCCAGGTTGTCCGGTGTAAGGCATTCAGTTCGGACTGTACATGGAGCATCCGAGCATAGACCGCACTGGTGGAAAATATGGAAGCATGTTTATCGCTATGCTGATTTATTTTGTGGAAAATTTTTACAGTCCAAAATTATTGCTGTTTCACCTGAATTAAATATCCGATTGCAGGACGACTTTGGTGGCAGGGTTGTTACTATTGAAAATGGCGTGGATATCGAGGCAATTCACATACCTTCCACTCAGCAGCTCATTATTCCAGGCAAGGAAACAGCAACCAGAATTTGTATCGTCTGCAGGCTGGTGCCGGTAAAACGTGTCGATATATTTATTGAGGTTGCAAATATATTAATAAACGAACTGGGCGAGCAGGTTGAATTTTATATTTTTGGAGATGGTCCCCTGCGGGATGAGTGCAACATGCTGATTAAAAAACGAGTTCTATCAAGTCACGTTCACATGATGGGGTTTAAGGATAATATTACAGCCTGGTTGGCGAAAATGGATTTATTAATGATCACCTCGGATCATGAAGGCTTACCTATGAATCTATTGGAAGCGATGAGTTTGAAAGTGCCGGTCATTTCCCATGCGGTGGGTGGTATTCCTGAGGTATTAGGGCGTGGTGATTATGGCCTGCTGGTGAGCGAGCAAAATATTGATAGTTATGTGGCTGAAATCAAAAAATATCTGAAAAACCCGGATGTTGTTTTTGAAAAAGCAGAGAAAGGTTATGAATTCATTATTGAAAATTACACGGCTGAAAAAAATTCAAATGCATATCTTAAATTGTACCGAAATATGACTAAATAGGCGTTCCAAATACCCGATCACTTGTGGCTTTCCACGTTCGTGGTGAGCCTCGTTCGATGAGACTCGCGACAGGCTTTCGGCTTCACTCAGGAGAGCCTTGTCGAACTATGTGCGTGGAAATGCTGCACATCGGGCACTTAATCTGCTTGTCCTTCGACAAGCTTCCTTCGACAAGCTCAGGACGAACGGTACTTTCTAAAGTGTACTGGCATTTGGAACAGTTATTTAGTTTGTACTGACGGAGGCATGCTATAGCTGTCCTTTTGCCAGCATTTTTGCTTAAATAATGAGCAAAAAAGCGGACAAATGTCAGCCAAAAACAGGATCCAGGGCTATTTATTAGCACCCGTTTTGTGACGGGGTCTACATTCCGGAAGGTATTTGATCACAGAGTTGTATTTTTTGTATTAGAATCCGATTCGAAATCAAAAAAAAGTGATTGACTGCACAAATTTATTTTCAGATTTGTACTACTTTAACTATTAATAAAATTTTATTTTCTTAAGGTAGCCTGCATGACTAATTGGGTTAAAAGTTTACTGGGTATTTGTTGTTTTTTGCTGTTGCTCGTTGCCTGTGGTGGCGGTCAAGCAACTAATAATGGCGTCCCTGCAAGTAGCTCGGCTGTTGAAATACCGGCTGTAGGTTCGGCAATATCGTCTGCCACGGGCGTGGTTACATTAAGCTGGCTGCCACCAACAGAAAACACCGATGGTTCGGCCTTAACCGATTTAAGTGGTTACAAGATATATTACGGTACGTCTCCCGATGCTTTGACGAATACTATTGCGCTCAATAATGCAGGATTAACATCATATGTGGTTGAAAACCTTGTAGTTGATGCTAATTATTACTTTGCCATTACAGCCATAAACAGCAGTGAGGTTCAAAGCGGGCTGTCTAATGTTGCAAATAAAACTGTTTCGGGCTAGATTTTTCTGACTATATTAGTTAATTATAATATTTCATGTGATTATTGTTGAATTCTCTTCAATGAGCCGGAGTTATTAATTTCCGGCTCAATTATCCTTTTTTTTCCCTCCCTGACATAGCATGTAAGCAACCGTTTTATACCAGGTTTGTTTTCTCATGGATTGTACGTGTGCAGATGATTAAGCATCATGACCATAGCATCAATATAAAGCTGGTTGCTGACTAAAAATATAGTTTAAACTACCCATTTTCCGATATTTTTGGTTGCCTGATGATTAAAGTGGAGCTGCTTTTTTGGTGTGTGCTGGTGGGTACCTGTTATAGCTATTTTCTATATCCTGCAGTGTTATTATTAATGCCCAAACGCAAAAAAAATGAACCCCATCGAGGGGTCGAATTTCCACTGCTTACATTAATTATCACCGCGCACAATGAAGAGAACCGAATTCGGGAAAAGATCTTAAATACCCTGGCACTTGATTATCCCCGTGAATTACTTGAAATACTGGTTGCTTCCGATGCTTCAACTGATGCGACTGAAGATATTGTCGAAGGATTTTTTCAACAGGGGGTTAGGCTGGTTCGGGCAGAGGAACGCAAGGGCAAGGAGTATGCGCAGTTGCAGGCTATCAAGTCTGCAAAAGGAGAGATTCTGATTTTTTCTGATGTTGCAACCGGAATTGATAAAGGTGCACTGAAATTAATTGCTGAAAGGTTTTCGGATGAAAAAATCGGAGCAATCTCAAGTGAAGACAGATTTATCAGCGAAGATGGCAGTATTGCGGGTGAAGGCGCTTATGTTAAATATGAGATGTGGCTTAGAAAACTCGAATCAGAAGTTTATAGTCTCGTCGGATTAAGCGGTTCTTTTTTTGCGGCCCGGAGTTGCATCTGCAAGGAATGGGATATCAGTATCCCCAGTGATTTTAACACCGCGCTGAATTGTGCCCGTCAGGGTTATATTGCAGTTACTGACAGGGAAATCATCGGCTACTATAAAGACATCAAAAATAAAAAAGGAGAGTATGCAAGGAAATTGCGTACAGTAATCAGAGGCATATCAGCCGTAATGCATAAACCGGATGTGCTGAATCCATTCAAATATGGTTTTTTTGCCTTTGAGGTATGGAGTCATAAAATTATGAGATGGATGGTGCCGTGGTTCCTGTTAGCCCTGTTTGTCGCCTCAGTTCTGTTGAGCGCGGTACATCCTGTTTATACCGTAATATTAATATTGCAGATTCTATTCTATGGCCTGGTTTTTGTCGGTGCCATTGTTCCCGGGTTGAGACAGAACCCAATAATTAAAATCCCGTTTTATTTTATCGAAGTCAATATTGCGATAGCGCATGCAATGGTTGCCTATATTCTGGGTAAACGTATTACCGTCTGGACACCGTCAAAAAGATAAAATGTTTTATCACTTGCCGCCGGCAGGCAACCCTGTTTTATGGGCTCCTTCATTAACGTCATCATTTGAGGTCAGGAAACGATTCAGGCCGTATGCCACATGTTTCTATAATTCAGGCGCAGAATCACTTGCCGCAGCCATCATCAGCATTATTTCGCATAAAGCTGTAAATGCGCCGGAAGTAGTACTTCCAGCCTATTCCTGTCCTGAACTGGTCAGCGCAATATTATATGCAGGCGCAAAACCGATTCTGGTTGATCTTGAACCTCAGCGGCCCTGGATCAATGTTTCCGATCTGGAAAATAAAATCAGCAAAAATACTGTCGCGATAATAGCCGTTAACTTATTTGGCATAGATGAACAGCTTGGGAAAATAAGTAAGATTTGCAATAAGCATGAAATTATTCTGATTGAAGATCGCGCTCAATCGTTTTCTGATATAACGGATAGCAGGTTTTGGTATGGGGATTTTATTGTATTAAGTTTTGGCCGGGGTAAACCAGTGAGTACTTTAGGTGGGGGGGCTTTGTTATGCAGAAATCAGGCGTTGGTCGAAAAACTTCCTACAGCGAGTGCGAGCACAAATAAAAATTCCAATGTAAAGTTGATAAAATATCGGCTAAAAATATTTTTGTATAATCTGCTATTACATCCGAGATTATATTTTATTCCAAGTCGTCTGCCTTTTTTGAAGTTGGGGGAAACTCGGTTTAAACCGCTGTGTGGTATTGAAGCAATGGCAGAGGAAAACTTATCTATCTTGGATGCAAATATAGATAAATATATAAGTTCAAGGAATGACGAAAAACAACAGTGGTTGTCAGAAATTATTTCAGAGTCGAAATTAATTGATTTGGCAAGAGCGTGTTCTGGTTCAAATGCAGTGCCCACTTTGTTGCGGTATCCTGTGCTTGCCGCTTCATGTGAGCAACGTGATGATTTATATGACACCTTAAACCAGGCGGGTTTAGGGGTTAGCAAAATGTATCAAAAACCGTTAAATAAGATTCGAGGGCTTGAGAAAATATTCAAGCAGCAGGATGAGTTTCCCAACGCAAAAAACTTTGCCGAAACATTATTAACATTGCCGACACATGCAGGCTTAACATTAGCCGGTGTTCAAAAAATAAAAATGCATCTTCAATGTGAGGGGAAGATAAGACGGGTGGAACCTGGTTAGACTGCTAGGTAATTGTTCCGAATTCCTGTCCAGTCAAGACCAAGGACCTAAAGCTTGGTAGTGAACAGGAATCCGGAACACTACTTAGGCTGATTGTCTTTCGGCCACAACCAGGCGGCACCGCGTACGCCGCTGGAATCGCCATGTACCGGGGGCAACAGGCGGGTAGCAACCTGATCGGAAAAAATGTATTGCGCCCATTGGCGAGGCACGTTTTCATACAGACGGCTGATGTTGCCCATGCCGCCGCCGAGTATGATGACGTCTGGATCCAGTATGTTGATGATGCTGGCCAGTGCGCGGGCAAGCCTGTTTTCGTAATCCTGTAGCGCTTTTTCTGCCAGTTCATGTCCTTGTGTGGCCTGTTCAATAATTTCCTGTGGGTTTTGAGCCTGCCCGCCTGTTTCCTGATAGCTATGGGTAAAGCCGGGGCCGGAGAGCCAGGTTTCAATGCAGCCCTGTTTTCCGCAGTAGCAGTGTCTGCCGGGTAATTCATTTTTCTGTGGCCAGGGCAGGGGGTTATGGCCCCATTCTCCAGCTATCGCATTACAGCCGACCAGCACTTGCCTGTCGATACAGATACCGGCACCGGTGCCGGTGCCGATAATGACACCAAAAACGATGCTGGCATTACGGCCTGCGCCATCGGTTGCTTCGGAAACGGCAAAGCAGTTGGCGTCGTTGGCGATGCGAACGGGACGTGACAGCCGGGTTTCCAGATCCTTCAGCATGGGCTGGCCAATCAACCAGGTGGAGTTGGCATTTTTGACTTTGTGTGTTGCGGGGGATATTGCACCGGGAATACCGATGCCGACACTGCCTGTTTCATTACAGGAATCTTCAATCTGCTGCACAAGATCACAGATGGCAGCGAGCGTTGCCATGTAGTCATGCTGCGGTGTGGGGATGCGATGCCGAAATAGTTCCATACCCGTATCATCAAGGGCAATGCCTTCCATTTTAGTGCCGCCAAGATCAATACCGATACGCATGTTTTATTCCCTCCCCAGTAGTTCGGTGTCTTCGTGTGAGTAAGCAGGGGAACACATGCACAGTAAATGCAGGTCCTTTGAACCGGTATTTTTAATACAGTGTAGGCTGCCGGGCGGAATGCAGATACTGTCTCCAGTATTTACATCGAAAATTTTATCAGCCAGGGTCATTTGACCCTGGCCACAGGTGATGTGATAAATCTCTTCTGTTTGTTGGTGCCGGTGCAGGCGAGTAGTTTGTCCGCGTTTGACTACGGCTTCGGCCAGGCTTTGTGCCTGGTTGCCATGTATTGACGGATGAATCAGTTCCCGTATTTCTGACTGGTCTCGGGTGACATAGGCCGGGACATTTTTTAATTTGCTATCGATGGGCATGTTTGCAATTTTAATTTAAATGTTTTCAGTCAACAATATAAGTTTGTTTTTTCTTCGACAGGGCTCCCCTGAGCGAAGCCGAAGGGCGAACGGTTTTTTTAATCATTTTGGGTGTGATTTTCCGCTGTTTTCTGAAATTTATCATTGGCACAGATTCCCCAGGATAGTGCAGTGGCGAATATAGTCCAGACGTACCTGATGTCGATGATTTTCTTCATCAAGCACGATAATAAATTCCTCGCTTGCACGAGTGAGAAGATCGACTGGTCTGACTTTGTGTAATTGCAGAAAATTCTGTTGATCCTGCCACGCCAGTCGCAAGTATTGATGTTGTACGATGGCACATTCGTAGCGTGAATAATCGGCACAGGGGATAGGGTGATAGGGTGTCCCGGATTTTTTCATATGGTGATCTCGGTGGTTAGTCAGTCAAAAATAATCCAAGTAAGTTATTTAAAAACCGTTGTCCGTTTTCTGTTGGTATGATCTGGTCTTTACGCCACTGTATCCAGCCCAGCTCTTCTGCTTCTCTTAACGGTTGTTCAACGGTGTTCAGAGCTAGACCGGTGTGTTGCATAAACAGCGCAGAGGGGAAACCCTGCTGTAGACGCAGTGCATTCATCATAAACTCAAGACTCGCATCTTTTTCTGAAAGCATCTGCAGACCACCCAGTCGTTTTTCATTATCTGCATCCTGCAGGTAGGCGGCGGGCTGTTTAATTTTCCAGCGTCGGGAGATAGTTTGTGTATCAGCCCGGCTAATTTTGCCGTGAGCACCTGCACCGATTCCAATATAATCACCGAAGTGCCAGTAATTAAGATTATGCCGACACTGCGCACCTCGTGTGTAGGCCGATACTTCATATTGAGTATAGCCTGCTGTAGCCAGTTTTTCCCTACCCTGCTGTTGCATCTCCCAGCTCTGGTCATCGCTTGGCAGTGTCGGTAGCTGCCGGTGAAACAGGGTGTTGGGTTCGATGGTTAACTGGTACCAGGAAATATGCGTTGGTTCCAGAGTAATTGCTTCATCAAGATCAGATAAGGACTGGGCGAGTGTCTGCTGCGGCAGGGCAAACATGAGATCGAGATTGAAATTATCCAGTCCGGCGGCATGGGCGGCTTCGGCGGCATTATAGGCATCGCGGCAATTATGGATACGTCCGAGTTTTTCCAGGTGATCATCGTTAAAACTCTGAACGCCGATAGAAAGTCGATTGATGCCAATGGCCCGATATTCATTGAAACGCTCTTGCTCTATTGCGCCGGGATTGGCTTCCAGTGTGATTTCAATATCCGGGGTAAAGGCTAGTCGCGCCCGCAGGCTGCTGAACAGCCTGTCCAGCGCCTCGGGGGAAAACAGGCTGGGCGTGCCGCCACCGAGGAAAATACTGCTGATGGGGCGGCCCCAGATCAGCGGCAATTCCTGTTCCAGATCGCTGACCAATGCATCGATATAAGCGGCTTCAGGGAGATCGGTTTTCAGCGCATGGGAATTAAAGTCACAGTAGGGGCACTTGCGTACGCACCAGGGGAAATGGATATATAGCGATAGCGACGGCAGGGAGGTGAAGTTGAATATACTAATCAATAGTGATTACCACAGAGGCTATAGGAAAAAATTGTAGGCTGGGTTACGGTGCACACTTGGTTTTGGCATAAACTATTAACCCACTGTGGTTATATGCACCTAACCCAAACTAGAGGGGATTTTTTTGATTTTGCCCGAGTTGTTTCACTAATAAGCGCAACGCTTGCCCACGATGGCTCAACTGATTTTTTACTGCGGCTGGCAACTGGGCTGATGTGCAGTTGTGATCAGGGACATAAAAAACCGGATCATAGCCAAAACCATTCTCGCCCTGCGGTTCACGGGTAATGATACCTTCCCAGGTTCCTTGACAGATGAACGGCGTAGGATCCTTGGCGTGATGCAGGTAGACCATTAGACACTGGAATCGTGCCGTGCGTTTTTCTTCGGGAACATCCTGCAAGGCTTGTAGTAGCTTTTGCAGGTTGTCCTTATCAGATGCGCCGACACCGGCGTAGCGGGCGGAATAAATGCCAGGTTCGCCGTTAAGAGCATCGACTTCGATGCCGGAATCATCGGCAATGGCGGACAGGCCGGATTGGGCGGCGGCATTGCGGGCCTTGAGTATTGCGTTCTCGACAAAGGTTAGGCCGGTTTCTTCGGCCTCGTCAACATTGAAATCCGATTGTGGTAGAACGCTGATATTAAGTTCGGTGAGGATTTGGTTGATCTCACGAACTTTGCCCTTGTTGTTACTGGCGAGTACGATTTTTTTCATAACGGTCATCCCCATTAAATCCTAAATTAGGTAAGCGCCTTGCGTTGTATTTCCATCAGTTGGGCGATAGCGTCTTTACCCAGTCCCAGCATGGCGTTGAGCTCGTCAGTATCAAAGGCCGCCCCTTCGGCTGTGCCCTGCACCTCGATGAAGCCGCCCTTGTCATTCATGACCAGATTCATGTCTGTTTCACAGTCACAATCTTCCGGGTAATCCAGATCCGTTACCGGTTCGCCTTTATACACGCCGACTGAAATGGCTGCAATTTGCGCCATCAGCGGATCGGTTGTGATGATCTTGTTTTCCTGCATATGGCGAAGGGCGTCAACCAGCGCGACCCAGGCGCCGGTAATCGAGGCGGTACGGGTACCGCCATCGGCCTGGATTACATCGCAGTCCAGGGCGATGCTGTTTTCACCCAGGGCCTTGAGATCCACCGCCGCGCGCAGGGATCGGCCAATCAGGCGCTGGATTTCCATGGTCCGACCGCCCTGCTTGCCACGCGCCGCTTCGCGGCCCATGCGCTCACCGGTAGAGCGAGGCAGCATGCCGTATTCCGCTGTTACCCAGCCCTGTTCTTTGCCGCGTAAAAAGCCCGGCACCCGGGTGCTAACGCTGGCGGTACAGAGTACCTTGGTGTCACCGCATTCGATTAGCACCGATCCTTCGGCGTGTTTGGTGTAGTGGCGGGTGATGGTGATCGGGCGCAGTTCGTTATTGGCGCGGCCGCTGGGACGGTTGGACATAATCGGGATTCCTGTGGCGATAAAAGCGGCTGATTATAACGCGCCTGTTGCTGCCACGCCGATCTTTTCTGCCGACTTATTTGTTGCCGTCTGTTTTCATTTCGTAGTCGTATTCACGAATGGCGCGTTGGATTTCCTCGATTGCACTGTCGAGTGGATTCCCATCGGGATCGGTCTGATATTTTTTTTCTGCTGATTTGCGCCGCTGAACAAGAGGTTGTAGTTGCTGTAGAGAGATGATGCGTATGGCCACGGCTGTTGCATTGTCACTTTTGGGGTAACTGGCGGCCTCAGCCCGTTCGGCCAGATCATCGAGCGCCGGATTCAGTTTTTTCTGGTCCAGCAGGGGACCCATTTGCGCCTCATCCAGTGGATCCCAGAAACCATCGGAACACAGCAACAGCACATCCCCCTCTTTGATGGCAACGCCCCTACTGGCGGTGATTTTTGGATCCTGAACGGAAAGGCCCAGACACTGAGTGACGTAGTTGCGCATGGGATGGCTTTGCAGTTTTTTCAGAGAAATACGACCTTCCTGGTAAAGCTGCTCGACATAGGAATGATCGGTGGTGCGGTAAAGAGGCAGGCCGTTGCGAAATAGATAGAAGCGGCTGTCGCCAGCATGCGCCCACCAGGCCATGCCGTTCTGGATCAGGCAGATGACCGCCGTGGTGCCAGGATGCATCGGCGGGGTGTGGTCGCGGCCGGTAATCAGAATTTTATAGTGCGCTCGACGCAAGAGTTCTTTCAGGAAGGCTTTGGGTTTCTCGGCGGGTAGCGGATTGAGCACCAGCTCTTCACTGATGGTATCCACCAGTGTTTGCGCGGCAAGATCGCCACCGGGCTTACCGCCCAGTCCATCGCCCAGCACCAGCACCACGCCGGCAGGACTCTCGATGACTTCGATACGATCCTGGTTGACGGGGCGGTTGCCCAACCGGCTGGTGCGACCAAATTCAAACTGCATGCTTAACCTGCCCCGCTGGCGTTTTGCAGTTTACGGGCGCTGATGTTTAGCACCTCGATCAGCTGTTCAACATTCTGTGGCCGCAGGATGGGATCCACCTCCATGGCCCAGTCCACGGCTTCCAGCAGAGAGGGGGAATAATTTTTCTTGAATGCGTTTAGCGCGGTTTTCATAGTATCGCGTTCCCGGCGTCGGGTCGAGGTAGGTGGTGGCGCACCTGCCATGCAGGTGCGCATAGTGGCACCGATGGCGTAGATATCGGTCCAGGGGCCGACATAGCCGCCAGGATCCAGCTGTTCAATAGGAGAAAAACCAGGGGTGACTACCTGGTTGGGCTGGAATTGGCGAGTGTGCATCATTTCATGCACGGCACCAAAATCCAGCAGCAGGGGGCTGGCGCCCTGGCGCAGATGGATATTGCCCGGTTTTACATCCAGATGCAGCAGGCCATTTTTATGGATAGTTCGGAGGCCATCGAGCAGGGGCAGAAACACCGTGAGAATAAAGGTTTCGCTGAGTTTACCCTTGTGACGCAGGATATAATTTTGCAGATTATAGCCTTCCTGGTACTCCATCACCATATAGACCGTGCCGTTGGCGCGGAAAAAATTGATCACGTTAACGATATTGGGATGCTTGAGATTGCCCAGCGCTCCGGCCTCCTGAAAGAACAGGCGCTGGCCGTGGGCAAAGCGATCGGCATAACTTTCCTTGTTGGCGACAACCGTGTGGGAATCATCCCGGCTGGCAATCCTGGAGGGCATGTATTCCTTGATGACTACCTGTTTGGCTTGTTGGTCGGTAGCCAGATAGACGATACTGAAGCCGCCGCCGCCCAGGGTCCGTGTGATAGTGTATTCATCAACCAGCGTACCACTGGGTAATTCATTTTCAAGTTTCGCCATATTGTCTTGCTCAACGCGCTGATTACATTCAAGATTAGCATATTAAGGCTTTAACAAGGCAATCCATTTATTTAAGGGGTTTTTATGGTTCGCAGTATGACCGCATTTTCCCGCCAGGAAGCGAGCGGAGCCTTCGGCAGCCTGGTGTTGGAGCTTCGCAGCGTTAACCAGCGTTTTCTCGACATCAATTTCAGGTTGCCGGAAGAGCTGCGCAGCCTTGAACCCCGCTTGCGTGCGGCTGTTTCCGAACGTCTGAGCCGGGGCAAGGTGGAGTTCAATCTGCGTTACCAGCCGCCGCAAGTCGGCCAGGATGAACTGACGCTGGACATGGATCTGGTCAGACGTATCTCGGATGCCAGCCGCGAGGTTGATCGTATTCTCTACGATCACGCGCCGGTTAACTCGCTCGAAATTTTACGCTGGCCCGGCGTATTGCAGACTCGTAGTGTGGATCAGGACATCCTGTTCACGGCGGTGAGTGTCTTGCTCGATACGGCATTGGACGATTTGATCGCCACCCGTGAACGCGAGGGCGAGAAGCTGGCCAGTGTGATCGAGCAACGCTGTGCGGCGATGGCAACCATTGTTGAACAGCTGCGGGCGAACATGCCCGAAATCCTGACGGCATGGCGAGAAAAACTAAATGCGCGATTGAAGCAGGCTGGCATCGAGACGGATGCCGAACGCTTGGAACAGGAAATCGTGCTGTTGGCCAACAAAACCGATGTGGATGAAGAGCTGGATCGCCTGTCCATACACATCGAAGAAGTGCGTCGGGTATTGAAGGATGACCAGCCCATCGGTCGGCGGCTGGATTTTCTCATGCAGGAACTCAACCGCGAGGTCAACACCCTCGGTTCCAAGTCCGTGCATGTGGACAGCACCCGCGCTTCGGTAGACATGAAAGTGTTAATCGAACAAATGCGCGAGCAGGTACAGAATATAGAGTGAAAACAGGGAAAAGATACAAGGTTGGCGTAGGTTGGTGCTGAACCCTGTTCTTCAGGGTGAAGCCCAACATAAGCTGGATTTTGCGCCGCTGAGATGTTCTCGTTTCCACGCTCCCACATGGGGATGCATAGGTTTGGCACTTGATGTGGTTCCCAGGTAGGGGCGTGGGAGCCTGAAGTGAATAAATGTAAGCCCCTGGAGTCTGATCATTTATGAGTGATACTACTGCAACTCTTTATATTTTCTCCGCCCCCTCGGGTGCGGGCAAGACTTCGCTGGTGAAAGCCCTGCTGACGGAAATGGACGGTATCGAGGTATCGGTGTCGCACACGACCCGCCCCAGGCGTCCCGGTGAACAGGACGGGGTGGATTACCACTTTATCAGTAAGGATGAATTTGAATGCATGGTCGAGGCCGATGCTTTTCTGGAACATGCGCAGGTATTTGATAATTTTTACGGCACCGCCCGCAGCAGTATTGAGGCTCGTTTGGTGGCGGGAGCAGATGTAATTCTGGAAATAGACTGGCAGGGTGCGCGTCAGGTGCGGGCGTGGAAGACGGATGCGGTGAGTGTGTTCATTCTGCCGCCCTCGCGTCAGGCATTGGAGGAACGCCTGCGCGGGCGCGGGCAGGATAATGAGGAAACCATCGCTCGACGTATGCGCGATGCGGTCAGTGAAATGTCGCATTATGCGGAATTTGATTACCTGGTTGTCAATGACCAGTTCCAGCCAGCGCTACAGGATCTGAAGGCCATTGTCAGCGCCCGGCGTTTGCGACAGGCAGTGCAGGTCAGTCGTCATGCAGCCATGCTGACGGCGCTTCTGGCATAAGCCTTGATGATTGCGTTATACTTGACGGTCCGTCGGGGGCAGCTGCATGGGCTATGCTCTCAGGGGCGGACTTTTTATTGAAATTGCGCGTGGGCCGTGCAGATTTTCTAAGATTTGGATTCGGGTTTTTACCTTGAATCGAATTTCTACGAGGACCCAGGCAAAAACCGGAGTAAATTATGGCGCGTGTGACTGTTGAAGATTGTCTTGAGAATGTAGACAACCGTTTTGAACTTGTGCTGGTGGCGTCGAAACGCGCCCGTCAGCTGGCTATGGGCAAGGAACCCCTGGTAGAAGAAGAAAACGATAAGCCTACCGTGATTGCCCTGCGTGAAATTGCCGAGGGTCTGATAGGTCCGGAGATTCTCGATGAAGTGCCTGAAGTGCAGGAAGAAGTGATACTTGACGAGGTCGTTGAGGAAGAGAGCGCAACAGTTTCCAGCGAAGGTGATAATGGCGGCATCGACGTTGCCGCCGCGATCAAGGCCGCCCTGGGGGGTATGGCCGGCATCGCCGCTACCGATAAAGCTGAAGCCGGCAGTGACGAGGTCGCGCCTGAAGCCGATGCTGCGAGTAAAGGAGGCGAGTAATCGCCCGTTCAGACAAGCATAAAGATGCCCAGGGGGTGCCGGAGCCTTTTCGTATCCGGCATCTCTGCAAACTTCTAGAAGATTATCTGGAGCCTGCCCAGGTTTCCGATGTTTATCGCGCCTACCTGTTTGGCGCCGAAGCCCACGAAGGTCAGCGCCGCCTGAGCGGCGAACCCTATATCACCCACCCCATCGCGGTAGCCAGGGTTCTAGCCGAGTTGCGTCTGGATCATCAGAGTCTGATGGCCGCCATTCTGCATGATGTTATCGAAGATACTGAGACCGTCAAGGATCAGATTACATCACGTTTTGGTGAGGAAGTCGCCGAGCTGGTGGATGGGGTCAGCAAGTTAACCCATATTCATTTCGAGAGTCGGGCCGAGGCGCAGGCGGAAAACTTTCGCAAAATGATGCTGGCCATGGTCCGTGACATCCGCGTGATTCTGATCAAGTTGGCGGACAGGCTGCATAACATGCGCACCCTTGGCGTCATGCGTCCCGACAAACGCCGCCGCATTGCCCGCGAAACTCTGGAGATTTATGCCCCCATTGCCAACCGCCTGGGTATGAACCATCTGCGCGTGGAGCTGGAAGATCTGGGCTTCAAGGCCATGTACCCGCTACGTAGTCGTATTCTTGAAGATCGGCTGAAAAAAGCACGCGGCAATCGCAAGGAAATCGTCAGCAAGATTGAAGAAGCTATCAATACCCGTCTGGAACAGGAAGAGCTGCCCGGACGGGTGCAGGGACGGGAAAAACATCTCTACAGCATCTATCTGAAAATGAAGCAGAAGCGTCTGCCATTTTCGGAAATTATGGATGTATACGCGTTTCGGATCATCGTGGATTCGGTCGATGCCTGTTACCGGATGCTGGGGGTCATGCACAGCCTTTATACGCCCATGCCGGGGCATTTTAAGGATTATATCGCCATCCCCAAGACCAATGGCTATCAGTCCCTGCATACCGTACTTTTCAGCCCTTATGGCGTGGCCATCGAGGTGCAGATCCGCACCAGTGAAATGAACAAGGTGGCCGAAGCGGGTATTGCCGCCCACTGGCTTTACAAGACCAGCGAAGCGGTCAGCAATAACGCTCAGATCCGTGCCCGTCAGTGGCTGCATGATCTGCTGGAAATGCAGCAGAATGCAGGTAATTCCCAGGAGTTTCTAGAAAACGTCAAAATCGATCTGTTTCCCCATGAAGTCTACGTCTTCACCCCCAAGGGCGAGATCATGGAGTTGTCGCATGGTGCTACGGCGGTGGACTTTGCCTATGCCGTGCACTCGGACGTCGGCAACCAGTGCGTAGCGGTAAAAATTGATCGCCGACTCATGCCCCTGCGTACGGAGCTGTCCAGTGGCCAGACAGTTGAAATCATTACCTCCAAAGGTGCGCAACCGAATCCGGCCTGGCTGGATTTTGTGCATACCGCCAAGGCGCGTTCCAATATTCGTCACTTCCTCAAAAATCTGCGTCGCAATGAGGCCGTGACCCTGGGTATACGCCTGCTCAATAAAAGTCTGGCTGCGCATAACAGCGGTCTGGAACATCTTTCCGATGAACAGATTCAGCGGGTATTGGATGAATACGGATTTGACTCCATGGAAACCATGTACAGTACCATTGGTCTTGGCTCACATATGCCGATGGTGATTGCCCGCGCCCTGTTACAGGCGGATCATGATCCGCAAAGTGACGCAGCGGAGCAGGGCAAGCCCAAACCGTTGGCCATCAAGGGTACCGAGGGTGCGGTGGTTACTTTCGCTAAATGTTGTCGCCCCATTCCCGGCGACTCCATTCTTGGTTTCGTCACCTCGGGACGCGGGATTGTGATTCACACGGAAGACTGCAAGAATGTCGCTGAATATCGAAGTCGGCCGGAAAAATGGATCGATGTGGAATGGGAACAGGAAACCAGCGGTGACTTCCCCATTGATATTCAGGTTCTGGTAGAAAGCCATCGCGGGGTGCTGGCCAAGGTTGCCGCCAGCCTGGCTGATATGGAAGCCAATATTGAAAACGTCAATATCGAAGAACGTGACGGCATACATTCCATTCTCAGTTTTACCGTCGCCGTGCAAAACAGAAAGCATCTGGCGCGCATCATGCGCAGATTGCGCAGCCTTGAATACGTGGTACGGATATATCGGGTCAAAAGATAGACAGGCAGATAAAAGATACAGGCGAAAAGGTACAAGGCATGACGATGAGCTGTTAATTCTTGTATCTTTATGTTTTGTTATCTTTCACCTTGCATCTCAATATAGGTAAAAAGCAATGAATCGAAAAATTATCCAGACTGACCATGCGCCGCAGGCGATTGGCACCTATTCGCAGGCAGTTAAAGTGGACAATACCGTTTATCTTTCCGGACAGATTCCGCTGGTGGCGGAAACTATGGAACTGGTGGACGGCGATATGAACGCACAGATCCATCGCGTGTTCGATAATCTTCAGGCGGTTTGTCAGGCCGCCGGAGGCGAGCTTGATGATATCGTCAAACTCAATGTCTTCCTGACCGATCTCAATCACTTTCCGCTGGTGAATGAAGTCATGGCATCCTATTTTAATGAACCTTATCCGGCACGCGCGGCAGTTGGTGTTGCCTCCCTGCCCAAGGGGGCGCAGCTTGAAATGGATGCGGTGATGATCTTAGCCTGAGCTTGTCGCCTGAGTATTAAATGGAATTGATACTATGACAGAAGCAAACAGTTTGCGCTCTCTCAAGGGCGTGGGGCCACGGATGGTCGAACGGCTGGCAAAGCTGAATATTCACAGTCTCGCTGATCTGCTGTTTCACTTGCCTCTGCGCTATCAGGATCGCAGCCGTGTACGCGCGTTGGGCAGCCTGCGTCCCGGCGAGGAAGTGCTGGCTGAAGGTACGGTGGAACTCAGTGAAATAAAATTTGGTCGTCGGCGCATGTTGCTGGTTCAGATCAGTGATGCCAGCGGCTCCATTCTGTTGCGGTTTTTTCATTTTTCAAACCAGCAAAAACAGCAACTGGCACGCGGCGTGCGGTTGCGTTGTTTTGCCGAAGTCAGGCGCGGTCCGCAGGCGCTGGAAATGGTGCACCCTGAATACCAGATAATCCCGGATACCGCTGAACCGGAAGCCCCATCTGAAACTGAAAAAACACTGACGCCGGTCTATCCTGTCACCGAAGGGCTTCATCAGATCGGTCTGCGCAAACTGATGGCGCAGATGATTGAAAGTCTGACGCGGAACGAAATTCAACTGGAGGAACTGTTGCCTCCCGCCCTGTTGGCTGAAAAACAGATGCCCACGCTGACACAGGCCCTGTTATTCATTCACCAGCCGCCCACCGATACCTGCGTTAGCGATTTACAGGAGGCGCGTCACCCCGCCTATCAACGCCTGATTTTCGAAGAACTGCTGGCGCATTATCTGAGTCTGCGACAGTTACGTCATCGTAGGCAAAAACATGTTGCCCCCGCACTCAAAGCCGGAGGCTATGCCCGCTGTTTTATCGATGCCCTGCCGTTTGTCCTAACCGGCGCACAGCAGCGGGTATACACAGAAATACAGAACGATCTTCAACAGCCAAGACCCATGCAGCGATTGGTGCAGGGTGACGTCGGTTCGGGCAAAACCGTCATCGCCGTGCTGGCCGCACTGGCGGCCGTCGAGCAGGGTTATCAGGCCGCGATCATGGCGCCTACTGAAATTCTGGCGGAACAGCATTTTCATAATATTGAACGCTGGATGAAAACACTCGCTATCCGGGTAACATGGTTATCGGGCAAACTTAAATCGGCTCAGCGCAAAGAGGCGCTGACGGAGCTGGCCGACGGCGCGAGCCAGATTGCCGTGGGCACCCATGCGCTGTTTCAGAATGAAGTATGTTTTGCCCGCCTGGGACTGGTGGTGGTGGATGAGCAACACCGCTTTGGCGTACATCAGCGGCTGGCATTGCGGGAAAAGGGCCGGGTCGGGAACCGCTATCCCCACCAGCTGATCATGACGGCCACCCCCATTCCGCGCACCCTGAGTATGGCGGCCTATGCGGATCTGGATATTTCGGTGATTGATGAACTTCCGCCGGGGCGCAAGCCGGTCGAAACCGTCGTAATTCCCGAATCGCGTCGAGATGAGGTGGTGCAACGCGTGCATCGCGCCTGTCAGCAAGGCAAGCAGGTGTACTGGGTCTGTACCCTGATTGAAGAATCCGAGGCCCTGCAATGTCAGGCCGCCGAAGATACCGCAGAAAAGTTACAGGTTGCACTCCGTGATGTAAAAACCGCGCTGGTGCATGGGCGTATGAAGGCGACGGAAAAAGAAGCCGTGATGCAGGCCTTCAAGCAGGGTGAGATCGATCTGCTGGTGGCCACCACGGTGATTGAGGTCGGTGTCGATGTGGCTAATGCCAGTTTGATGATTATCGAAAATGCAGAACGCCTGGGGCTGGCGCAACTGCACCAGTTACGTGGTCGGGTGGGGCGAGGCGAGCAGGCCAGCGTCTGTGTGCTGATGTATAAAAAACTCTCGCAACAGGCGCGTGAACGTCTGGGCGTGATGCGTGAAACCAGCGATGGTTTTGAAATTGCCCGCCGGGATCTGGCCCTGCGAGGCCCCGGTGAAATTCTGGGAACCCGGCAGACCGGCCTGTTGCAGCTAAAGATTGCCGATCTGCAACGGGATCAACGATTGGTAGAAGAGGTTGCGCGGGTAGCAGACGACTTATTGCAAGATAATCCGGTCGCCGCCGAGGCGCTGATCGAACGCTGGACAGGCGCGGCTGCCCATTTTGCTGAAGTGTGAAGAAAGCGCTTGATATCATACAGATCGCTGATACGACCAGAATGTAAGGCAATCGAGACAAGAAAAAGGGTATGGTTGTGAAAAAATAAAGGCGCTTTGCACTGCGCAAGTGAGTACAACCGAGGAGCCGGATGCGGGAAAACCGCACGTTCGGATCTGCATGGGGGGCTTTATGAAAATGAAGTTCCTACCATTTCTGCAGCCGATGATATTGGGGGAGCTTGCCTGCGGTAACTTGAAGAATCGTTCATAACTTCTGCGACTGCGGCAAATCATGAGGAAGTCCTGTTCCTTATCGAACAGCATGAATTAATGGGCAGGGGCATTGGATATGTTGATGTTCATCTGCTGGCTTCGATGATCTTGAGGGTTGGAACAAAATTGTGGACACTGGATAAACGGCTGGCTCAGATTGCACTTGAACTAAGCTGTGCCTGGGCAGAATCAGACAAAGAAACAAATATCTAAGACTATGTTTGGCAATGAGGACAATAATAACTGGCGCGTTGGCCAATGGTCCGCTGGCGGATGGGCCGGGCACAGTTTGCGCAGGCCTGTTCGTCCCGGCCATAGACCTTCAGTTGTTGTTTAAAGTAACCCGGTGAACCGTCGCTGTCGGTAAAGTCACGCAGCGTGGTGCCGCCCTGGCGAATAGCCGCCGCCAGTATGTTCTTGATTGCCGAGCTTAATTGCTGGTGGCGTTTTAGTGAGATTCGTCCGGCGGCGCGCAAGGGATGAATACCGGCCATGAACAGGGCTTCACTGGCGTAAATATTGCCGACACCGACGACAATTTTGCTATCCATGATAAATGGCTTGATCGCCTGTTTGCGGCCGCGACTGCACTTGAACAGGTACTCGCCATCGAATTCATTCAACAGGGGCTCCGGGCCGAGTCCTGCCAGCAACTTGTGTTTGAGGGGGTCGCGGCGAGTCCAGAGTACCGCACCGAAGCGACGCGGATCGCGTAACCGTAAACACTGACCGTTGCCTAGTTGCCATTCCACATGATCATGTTTTTGTGGGGCGCTATCGATAGGCAGAATGCGCAGGCTGCCGGACATACCAAGATGCAGAATCAGGTTGCCGTGGTCAAAGCGGAGTAACAGATATTTTCCCCGACGCAGCACGGCGCGAATAATTTTTTGATCCAGTTCCCGTGCAAGTTGTGAGGGAACCGGCCAGCGGAGCTTGCGGTTGCGAATAATGACCTTGGTTATGCGCTGTTGCAGTAGGTGCGGTTCAAGTCCCCGGCGAGTGGTTTCAACTTCAGGAAGCTCGGGCATGGCCTGAATCTATTTGCCGCCGGTTTTTTTCTTTTGTGCAACAGGCTTTTCCGGGACACTTTTTTGCAGCTTCAATAATGACCCAGCTTTGTCTTTGGGCATAACGTATTCGATATTTTTATCTGCGCGGATAAGAATAAATTTATCGTCGGTCTGTTGCAGGCTATAGGTTATCGGTTTGTTGTTGCCCTGCAGCAGAATATGGATCTGTTTATGCGGGAGATTCTTTTTGTCCTTGTCTTTCAGTGGACGCAATTCCAGCGCATGGGCGTGTTGCCATTCGTTGAGTAGATCGGTATAGGCATCGGCCGAGTAGCTTTCATCTTTCGGGGTCAGCATCCACTTGCCGTCTTTAAGCGCCAGCGTCAAAGTGGGAAGCTCAAGACGACGGATCTTCTTGCCCTCGGGGATGAGAGCATGATCGAGATAATCAGTAGCACTGCCGATGAGCTGATAATAATAGTAGTCAGGAATGAGGTGCAGTTGTTTACCGATGCGTACGTAACGTTGTTTTTGCAACGGCGCGATATTGCCGAAATCAATCTTTAGTGAATCATTGAAGTCGATACTGACGACCGGTTTTACCAGATCGAAGCGGGCCGGATCCAGTTTGGCCAGATCATACCGGGCAACGCTTTCGGTCTTTAGCAGGTTCAACACGGATTCTACTTTGTAGTTATTGGCCGGTAGCTTGAAAGGCGTGAGCATACGCCAGTGATCTGATTGTTTCTGTAATTCAATGGTGCCTTTGTCGCGGCGAACAATTTTGATTTGTTTGACCGCACTGGCTTTCATGCTGGTCAGTAATTCAGGTTTCGGTTCGGGCTTTTTGCCCGGTTCGAGCATGACCACTGCTACCAGAATCAGGACGATAAGCAGCAGGGCCAGATTAAGCAGAGTTCGTGAAGTCATGTTTTATTCATTCGTTTGAGCATCACGCAGAGGCCGTATTGCTTCGACCTCCGCGCTTGCGTTAAGAAAATTAATTACCGCTTCCGTCGCTTCAGCCAGATCACAATTCCGCTGCTTAGCAAGATCATGGGTAATACAATCAGAAACACCAGACCGAGCAGGGACCAGGTGCGTTTTTCCAGCACCAGTTCCGTATCCGGCGCAGTGGTGGACGGGATTGAAATAAAATTATCATCGTGGCTGAGCCAGTTGACAATGTTATAACCGAGGTCCTGATTACCCTGGTTACCGAGATAGGTATTAGAAATAAAATCACCATCACCCAGCACGATAACTCGCTGATTTTTTTCTTTGGCGTCTTGTTTCTTGTTTGTCTTGTTTGTCTTGGGCTGAGGGCGGGTCAGAGCAAAGCCAATGGTTAAGGGGCCGGGGGTATCACTGCCCTTATCGAAGGCGATGCTGCCTTCCAGCTTTGAGGTTTCCGACCAGCTGCGGGCTACGGTTTGCAAGAGAACACTTGCTTTCCAGTGATTTATTTCAAAGTGCTGCAGTCCGGCGGCGCGGGGGTAGATGGTCATATAAGTAAAGTCCTGAACCACGGGATGATGGCCATAGCCGGTGACCAGGGCAAAGGAGGGATCAGAAATGCCTAACATCTGGGTGGTGGGATCGACAATAGTGCCGGGAACAAAACTGATCCCCAGTGATTTTGCGAGCCGATCAAGACCGTGCAGTGAACCCGGATCATGCAGCCAGAGCAGGTTGCCGCCTTTTTTGAGATAGTTCAACAGAATATTTACTTCACCGGGCAGGTAATCGACCTGGGGGCTGGCAATGACCAACACCGAGGTATCCGCCGGAATTTCCGGGTTGTCATTCAGGCTCAGGCTGCTGGCCTTGATGCCCTTGCTCGCCAGCCCTTTTATAAACAGATTGTAGTCCTGGTTGGCTTTGCCGTCAGGCTTGCGTTCACCATGCCCGGTGATGAAGACGATCTTCTGTTGACCACTGCGTAGCAGTCGTTGCAGGGTATTGGTAAGCGTCTCTTCACTGAGGTTTTTGATATGTTCGCGGCGGCCCTGATATTCGACGATGAGTTCGCCATTGACGCTAATGCCTTCACTGCGGACCCTGTCCGGGTCGGTATTGGGATCGACGAAGTGCAACATGATATCGGGCTTGTTGTGCTCATAGCGATCGATCAGCTCATGAATTTTGTGGCGCGTGGGGAGCAATTCACTGTCACGGGCAAAGGCGGTAATGTGGATGGGGCCGGGCATCCGTTGCAGCAGTTTAACGCTGGCTTCGGAGAGGGTGTTGCGATGGTTGGCGGTCCAGTCGGCTTGATAGCTATAGCGTTGTGAGAGCCAGCCCAGCAGGCCGATAATGCTTAGCAACAATACCAGAAAAAGAATATTCTGCAGACGCAGCTGGGTGCGAATTTTGTGATTTATTTTCATTTCGCCTCCGGATTAATGCTGTAGACGATCAGCATCCAGACGGCGGATGCTTAAAATCAGAAACAGGCTGGTAAACAACAGGTAGTAGATCAGATCGGCGCTGCTGAACACGCCTTTGCCCAGCGCTTCGAAGTGGCGCAGGATAGACAGGTAACTTAGCAGATTGCTGGCATTTGCACTGCCCACCTTATCGCCTGCCCAGTCAAGAATCCATAACAGCAAGAGCGCGCCGAAGGTGCTGATGGCGGCGACCGTAGGTTGCAGGGTCAGGGTGGACATGTACAGCCCCAGCGCCGTGAAGGCGGCCAGCAACAGGCTCAGAGCCATGAACAGAGCGGCCAGAAGACCCGCGTCGATGGGGCCGGCAGTGAACAGCGACAGGGGCATGAGCGTCACCATGCTGATCATCAGTAATGAAAAACTGAATACGCCGAGAAACTTGCCGAGGACGATTTCGGTCATGGAGATTGGCGCCGACATGAGCAGGGCGATACTGCCGCTCTGTCGTTCTTCGCTGATCAGGCGCATGGTTAACAGTGGCGTCACCATCATCATGATGAAAGCGGCGCTGCCGTAGATCGGCGCGATCACCAGTTCGGTGGCGCCGGGGGCGTTGGCCATCATTTTCAACTGTGGTTGCAGAACAATGAAATCATTGAGTTGCGATAAAAACAGCCAGGCGATGATGAACTGCACCACGGCGAGAATGGACCAGGCCAGCGGCGAAAGAAACAGGCTGCGCAGTTCGCGCGCAGCAAGGGTGAAAATCATCATGCGGCCTCTCCCTCCGTTGCTTTGCTGATGAATTCAGAGCTTTCAGGCAGGCTCTGTTCGGTTGCGGTAATGTCGATAAAGATCTGTTCCAGACTGCGGGTTTCCGGGCTCAGCTCGATCAGCCCCCAGTTGTTCTGTACCGCTATCTCAGCAATCCGTGTAGCCGGGTTTTGCTGCTCGGCATGCTGGATGCGCCAACGACCGTCTCCCAGTACCTCGATAGATTCGACAGCGTCGATATCTTTCAGGCTTGTTTCCAGTTCGTCCTGTGAGGGTGGCTGTTGCAGGCCCAGGATCAGGCTGCGGGCGCGCATACTGCGGTTGAGGCTGTCGATGTCGTCGCTGAATACCAGGCGACCCTGATTGATGATCTGTACCCGGTTACAGGTCATTTGCACTTCGGGTAGAATATGGGTGGATAGAATTACCGCATGCTCATTAGCCAGCTCACGGATAAGATGGCGAATTTCACGGATTTGAATCGGATCCAGACCCACGGTGGGTTCATCCAGTACCACGATGTCGGGGCTGTGAATGATTGCCTGGGCGATGCCGACCCGTTGCTGGTAGCCTTTGGACAAGTTGTTGATCAGGCGTCGTCCGACCTGTTCCAGGCCGCAGCGTTGCTTGGCGCGCTGCAACGCAGCCTGGCGCTGAGGTTTGGGTATGCGGTTAATCTGGGTGCAGAAAACAAGGTATTCATCGACGCTCAGTTCCCGGTACAGGGGGGGGCGTTCCGGCAGATAGCCGATGCGCGCCTTGGCCTGTCTGGGGTTATCGAGTAGGTCGATGCCGCAGATTTTGACTTGGCCGCTGCTGGGGGCGAGATTGCCGGTGATGATTTGCATGGTGGTGGATTTACCGGCCCCGTTGGGGCCGAGAAAACCCAGCACTTCACCCCGGCGAAGTTCGAAACTGACATCTTGCACAGCCTGTAATGAGCCGTACTGCCGGTCGAGGTTGTTTACACTAATCAGTAAATCGGATGACATAATTCCTTGCTGTCCTGGTTGTTGTTGATGAATGCGCTAACAGAGGCCCGTGTTACTATGAATAAATTTTAGTAAGACTGACTTTTCTGGCACGTTTTCCCCGCTCGTTCTTACAACAGTTAAAACAATATTATGCGAATTCTTCTCGGCATTGATACCGGCGGCACTTTTACCGACTTTGTTTTGTATCGCAATGGACAATTGAAAATTCATAAAGTTCTGTCTACGCCACAGGCACCCGAGCAGGCTATTTTACAGGGGCTTGCCGATCTGCGACTGGATGCGCCCGCATCTGAAATAGAGTTCTATATCGTACATGGTTCTACCGTAGCGACCAATGCTGTACTCGAAGGTAAGGGTGTCAGTACGGTATTTATCAGCAACCGCGGCCTGGGCGACATGCTGAGCATTGGGCGACAGACGCGGCGGCAACTGTATGCGCTGCAACCCTCGCCATCGCCAGTTCCTGTACCGCCATCGCACTGTCTGGAAACCGGTGGGCGATTGGGCGCTGATGGAAGCGTAGTGGAAGACTTGAGCGAGGCCGATGTACAGGCTTTGGTGCAGCAGGTCGTTCGACTGAAACCGCGAGCGGTAGCTATCAATCTGTTATTTTCTTATTTGGATGATCGGTTTGAGAAAATGATTGAAGCCGCTCTGCCGGACAATGTGTTTGTCTCCCGTTCTTCTGTGGTATTGCCGGAGTTTCGTGAATACGAACGAGGCATGGCGACCTGGCTCAATGCTGCGGTGGGTCCGTTGGTGGAGGGCTATCTTACGCGCCTGAGTGAGGGGACGCGCCATGCGCAGATCTCGGTGATGCAAAGTTCGGGCGGCACCATCGCTGCAGAGCAGGCAGCCAGACAGGCGGTGCATATGTTGTTGTCCGGTCCGGCGGGCGGGCTGGCCGGGGCGCGTTTTATCGGCGAGAAGGCGGGATGCGAGGGCCTGCTAACCTTTGATATGGGCGGGACTTCAACCGATGTGGCTCTGATTGATGGCGATCTGCAGCTAACCAGCGAAGGCCGGATTGGCGACTGGCCGGTAGCCGTGCCGATGGTGGATATGCATACCATTGGTGCCGGCGGGGGTTCGCTGGCGAGTCTGGATAGTGGTGGCCTGTTGCAGGTGGGACCCGAGTCGGCCGGGGCGATGCCGGGGCCGGCCTGTTACGGTCAGGGCGGACAGCGGGCAACGGTCACCGACGCCAACCTGGTACTCGGTCGTCTGCGTGCCGATGCTTTTCTTGGAGGCGGCATGCGGCTGGATGTTCAGGCTGCTGTCGAGGCCTGTGCACGGCTCGCGCAACCGTTGGGGATGAGCGTGAAAGAACTGGCGGCCGGGATCATTCGCCTGGCCGATGAACACATGGCCCAGGCTCTGCGGGTAATGTCCGTGCAGCGCGGTATTGATCCGCGTAGCTTGACCCTGGTGTCGTTTGGCGGCGCCGGTGGTCTGCATGTCTGCGCCCTGGCTGAAGCACTGGGGATGCAACAGGCTCTGGTGCCGGTGCATGCCGGCGTGCTTTCCGCACTGGGAATGCTGGTTGCTCCGCGTGAGCGGCGTTTATCACATACCCGCATTGGCTTGCTGGCGGAGATGGATGAGCAGGAGTTACTGACAGAATTTGAACAATTGATTCGGCAGGGGCAGGCTGCACTGATCGATGAAGGGGTTGATGTCGATACGATTAACGTTCAGCGCAGTCTGGATCTGCGCTACCGGGGCCAGTCCTATACGCTGACGATTCCCTGGCAGGATCGGGCGGCAAGCGCGCAGGCCTTTCATCAGCAGCATGAGGCGCGTTATGGTCATCGGCTGGCGCTGGCGGTAGAGCTGGTGAATATTCGCGTCGCCCTGCAAAGCCCGGCGGCCGGGCTGAAGTTGGGAGGGACGGCAGCACAACAGCCTGGCAAGGCATATGCCCAGGTCGATATGGTGGGGCCGGTGCCGGTCTATACGCGGCCGTCATTAGCCACCGGGCAGCGGTTGGCGGGGCCGGTATTGATCACCGAGATGGTTTCGACCACCTATGTCGCACCGGGCTGGGTGTGCGAGGTGGATGAGCCTGGCAATCTGGTTTTAGGTCGGGAAAGTGATAGTTTGTAAATGAACATGATGATGGGGTTCACTTTGTTCTAAATAAGCGTTCCAAATTCCTGACGACTATCAGGCTTTACGTTCGTGGTGAGCCTGTCGAACCATGAACGTAAAGCCTGAAATATCTGTGTTTCAGTCTGTTTGTCCTTCGACAGAGCTTCCTTCGACAGAGCTTCCTTCGACAGAGCTCAGGACGAACGGTTTCACTGGAGAGGGATTCGGAACATTTATTTAGCCATCAAACCATCAATATCAATCTGGCAAACAAACAAAAAA